>ERZ1370068.10808-contig-9473_pt1 | contig 51852 bp, 47 predicted proteins | sample MGYA00561227_ERZ1370068 | MGnify/ENA primary metagenome ERZ1370068 (study PRJEB38410, sample SAMEA6850437) | metagenome | study: Metagenomic assessment of the ecological functions of the soil: analysis of the soil microbiota associated with the... | reverse complement strand
TTGTACTTCGTTCAGTTACGTATTGCTAGGTGGGCGACCGCTCGACCGAGTTCGCCGAGTCGTGCACGCCCGGCTACCAAGCAACGTGCCGAGGGCCAGTCCACCGCGCGGCTGCGCCGGAGGCGCGCGTTCTTCTTCGGCGCGACCCACCGAGTTCGCCGAGCTGCTCTGCGGCGTTGGCGCCGCCGAGGGCGGCATGCAGGGGATGGAGACCAGGAGGTCCTGATGGCGCAGAGCCCGTTCGATCCGAGGCTGCCAGCCGCTGGCGCGAGGTCACCGGCGACGCGAGCCTCCTCCTACAAGGTCCACCACGACTACACCGTCCTCGGCCACCGTACCGCGCCGCGCGGGCACGCTCGACATGCTCGAAAGCGGCTGGTACGCCGACACGGCGGCCACTGCCCGATCCACCGCCACGCCGCCACCACCACCGTGCTCTGTGCTCGAGGGCGAGCAGCAGCCTCTGGGACGCGTCCATCCCGACGGCTCGCACGGCGCTCGCACCGCGTCAGCGGCGCGCGGAAGCGACTACGCGCTCACGCCCGGCGACGCGCATCCCCACCTCGAGCGCGCGGCGGCCCGTCGGGCGGCGTCGCGTTCTGCTGGCTGCCACACGCATCGACGGGCGGCTCTACGAGCTCACCGACGAAGGAGCGGCAAGCCGTACCTCGAACGTCACGATCGACGTGCCTCGTCGCAGGACTTCGAGGAGAACGCGCAGAGATGAAATCGCGCGAAGGCGCACATCGCCGGCATCGGCGAGACCCGTTATGCGCGCTGGGGGAAGATCGGCGACGTCACCGAGCACGCTTGCTCGCCCTCGAGGCGATCACGCGCGCGGTGGCCGGACGCCGGAGAAGCTCGCGGTCGACTGCGACGTCGACGGCCTCGCGTCGTTCGGCCGACGACCGCAACGGCGCGCACGATCTACCTCGCCGCCGGGCTCGGCCTGGCCCGCGCTGCCGCTTCGGCATGGCATGGTCTGGATGCCCGGCGGGGGCGGCGGCTGCGCGCCGCGGTCGGCAACGCCGCGATGGCGGTGGAGACGGGCCAGGCCGAGGTCGTCGTCGTCTACCGCTCGCTGTGCCAGGGCGCAGTTCTTCCGCTTCGGCTCGGGCGGGCTCGACGCCTCGGCGCCGGTCGCAGCGACCGCGATGAAGCCGACCGTGGAGCAGAGCCGCGCTCGCTGATGCTCGCGTGCGATGGCGCTTCGCGATGCCCTACGGGCTGATCAGGCCGCCGCGGCCTACGCGCTGCCGAACGCGCCGCCACATGCACCTCTACGGGACGACCGGCGAGCAGCTCGGCCGGATCGCGGTGATGACGTTCCGCGAGCACGACGCGCCGCAACCGCGCGCGGTGATGGGCGGCTCAAGCCGATGAGCGCTCGCCGACCACCAGGCGTCGCCGATGATCGCCGACCCGCACTCGCCTGTTCGACTGCTGCCTGGGAGCGACGGCGCGTGCGCGGTGGGTGACCACGGCGGAGCGCGCGCGCGACCTCGCGCGTGCGGCCGATCAGATCCTCGCCGGCGACAGCAGGGGCACGCCGAAGGGCTTTGCGTTCAGGCCGTTCACCAACGCGAACGTCACCGGACAAGATCTACGCGACCGGCGCGTGCGAGGAGCTCGCGGACCGGCTCTACGCGAAGGCAGGCGTCGGCCCGGCGCGACGTCGACGTCGCGCCAGATCTACCGACCTTCACCGGCTGCGTGCTGATGCAGCTCGAGGACTACAGCTTCTGCAAGCGCGGCGAGGGGCGGCCGTTCGTCGACAGCGGCGCGCTCTCGCTGGCCGAGACGGCGGCCTGCCGACCAACACGCACGGCGGCAGCCTCTCGGAGGCGTACATCCACGGGCTCAACCACGTGGTCGAGGGCGTGCGCGCGCTGCGCGGCGATTCGGCGAACCCGGTCGAGGGCGCCGAGGTGTGTCTGGTCACGAGCGCGGCGTGCGTTCCGTCGAGCGCCGTGATGCTGGGGCGCAGATGAGCGAGCGATTCTTTTCCCGACACGATGCCGTCGCCGCTCGCGGACGCGACCACGCTGCCGTGGTGGCGGGCCGCCGCCGAGCACCGGCTCGTGGTGCAGCAGTGCGCCGCGTGCGGGCACACGCGCTGCCGCGCGCCGATCTGCGCCGGGTGCCGCTCGGCGGAGGCGTCGTGGCAGCAGGTCTCGGGCCGCGGCGAGGTCTACGTACACGATCGTGCACCGGCCGATCGCCGCGGGTCAGCCGCTGCCGACGGTGATCGCGGTGGTCGCGCTCGAGGGCGCGGGCGGCGTGCGGATCATCTCGAACCTGGTCGGCGTCGACGCCACCGCAGTCCGGATCGGCATGCCGGTCGAGAGAGCTCGTCTGGGGAGGACATGAGCGCCGGATCTCGCGATCCCGCAGCTTCCGTCCGCCTGAGACGGGCGCGCGGCGCGACGGATCGCACTCCCGCTGCGCGTTCGCGCCTTGACTTCGGGTCCACGATGGTGGTCGGGTGGCGGCGGCCCGCAGAGCACCGGGGGTCGCGGGTCGAGGAGGTGACCCCATGATTCGCCGCGCTCGTCTGCTCTCGACCACCGCATTCGCTCTCGACAGCGGCCCGCCGTCGTCGACGGGTCCACCTGCTGTCCGCCGGCGAGGTGATCAGCCGCGCCGCCGGGCAGAAAGCGCGGTCAACTTCGTCGGCGCCGCGTCGCGGTCCCGTGCCTGCCGCCACGTAAGGATGTGCAGCGCCTCGACTACCTGAAGGCGAGCCCTCCCCAGCCGCGGCGATCCCACCGGTCCCGGCATCGTCGTGCCGGAGTGGGACGACGGTCGGATCGCCGTCGGCAACGGGATTCGTTCTCGGCGTGGGTCCGCGACGACCTGCGCGTCGACCGCGCTCGCGATCCGAGGACGTGCGTAGCGGCGGCTGCAGATCGTGATCGTCGCTGACGCCGATCTGGCCGCCGACTGATCTTCCGCACCGACGCGGACCAGATCCGCGCGAAGGTCGCCGCGCAGCTCGAGGCCAGGTGGCTCGCGAAGCGCACGCGCATCCCCTGGTAGGCGCTGACGCTTTGCAACCACCACGGACCTGTACACGGCATTCGGCGTCAAGCCACTCCTGGTACGAGCACGCCGACGCGACCAGGTCGCCCCGCGGCGGTGGTCGCCGCTGAAGGCGCAGCTGGCCAGCGCGCGGCTTTGCGCGCCGCGGCCGGCGCCAGCACTGGTTCGGCATGAACGGCAGCGCCGACCCGCAGATGCTTCGATCCGCGGCTGCTGGCGGTGTCTGCGGGCGGTCGCGACCGCGCGCGGCCAGGTGGTCGCTGCCGCACGTCGCAGTCGAACTAACCATCCCGAGGGCGCGCTCGGCTGCACGCCCCGCCCAGTCCGGTGATCGCCGGCGATTGCGCCGATGCTGAGCCTCGTCGGCGGCGACTGCAGCGCCCGGGAGGCCGCGCTATCTTCACGTCCGGCTACGCAGCCGGTATGTGCTGCGTCAGGATCTACGATCGCGCGCTACGGCGGCGGGGGCCTCTCACCTGAACGGCGCGCTCCGCGTGCTGATCGGTCCTACGGCGGCGCGCAGGTCTGCGGAGGTCACGCCCCAGCACCCGCTCGGGGAACCAGCTCGTTGGCGCCGGCGGGTGCGCAGGCCGCGGGAGGCGGCAGCGGCCTACACGGCGCTGCAACTGCCGGCGCACACGGCGGTCGTCGGCGAAGCGCAGCTTGCGGCGCACGACGTTCTGCTCCGACGCCGCGGCGCCGATCGCCGGCTCGCGGATCTCACTACGCGGTCCAGCCGTTCTTCACGCGCGGCTGTCAACCTCCGGAGTTCCGCATCCTGCTTCTCGTCGTCGACCCGAGCACCGGCCCCACGCAGCTCGGTCACAACGTCCCGCCGCTCTACGACTGCCAGCCCGGGAAATTTCCGCCGACCGAGGCGGCCTGCGCGCCCGGCGGCGGCGCGTCCGCGGTGCGATCCGCTCCTCCGGTCTGCCGTTCCGCGTCGGCGACCACCTGCTGCAGCGCGGTCAGTACGTGCGGATCGGTCCACGATCGGCATGATGTTCCTGCCCGGGAGATTCCCGGCGGGCTCACGGCCGGCCTGCCCGCCGGCTTCGGGTGCAGACGCCTGGGAGCTGGTACGAGGAGCCAAGCTCGGCCTGCACGCGTTCGGCGCCGACTACACGATCCCCGGCTACACGGCGCGACGCATGTCCGACGCCCCGCATCGACTGGACGATCGGGCTCTGGCAGCGACGAGCTCGAGTCACTTCATCCCGATCCTCCAACTTCCGGCGTGCTGCGTGGCCGACGCTGTTCATCCGGGCCCGGCGCGTGCGCCGCGCTCCACGACATGGCCGGCGCAGTCGAGTTCCCTGGACTCCGCTCGCGGGCGCGACCTGCCAGGCGATCACCGACGATCCGTCGCTGCTCGAGGAACTATCGAGCCGGCCCGCGGCCGCCGTCGCTGCGAGCTGCCGCTACGGCCGGAGCGCTGGGCGAGGCGCTCCGGACTACTACGAGGAGACGAACGCAGCCGGGCTGGGACATGGCGCAGGACATGATGCAGGCCGTCAGCCGCGGTCACGGGCGACAGCGGACGCGACCCAGGTCAACCCGGACTTCCGGGCTGGTGGCAGGGCTTCCTGCCGCCCGGAAACCTCCGTGACGGAACGCGCACAGCGAGCTTCGAAGCACATGTAGGGCTGGAAGCCCGCCGCGGGCAGCGCGCATCCAGCCGTCCATTTCATTCTTCGTTCGTCGCGGGTGGCCGGCGTTTCCGGAGCCGGAGAACTCAGCGCGCAGCGGGAAGCCGATCCCTCCGCCTCGGCCACGTTCGACCGTGGACCGCCCGTAACCCTGCTGGCCAAACGAGGTTCACGATTACGCGAGCCATTCGGCGCAGGGAAACGCCGGCCCACCCGCGGCTACCAGTACTTCTCGCCCAGCTCGATCGTCGCGTCGACGCGCACCTGGCAACGTGCTCTGCCCGCTCTCGAAGCTCGGCGTGGCGACCTTGTCCATCATCACCTCGGCGCGATGCATCGGCACCGGACCGCCGCCGCCCGGCGTCTGGATCGAGACCGACACGCGATCTGGTAGTCGCGCGCGCCGAGACCGAGCCGCGACGCTCTTCGCGCGCTCGATGAACGCGGTGAGCGCGTCGCCGATCAGCGCGTCCTCGGTCTTGCGGCCGCGTCTCCGGGCGACACGCTGAACGCGATCGAGCGCAGCAGCAGCTTGCTCTGCAGCTGCCCACGAGCGCGCTACACGCGCATCGACGTCGCTGCTCTCGAGTGGTAGAGATCCTGGCTCGCGCCCCAGCGCGCGATCTTGCCGTTCCTTGTCGATGCACCGGCTGCGTCGAATAGCCGCCGCTCTTCACCGTCGACGCCCTTCGCCTGCTTCGCGATCGCCGAGCGCCTCAGTTCATCCTCTGTGTTCACGCGGATCCGGCGAGCCGCGCGCGCGTCGCTGTCCTCGTCCGGTCGCCAGCCGACGCACCGCGGTCGATCCAGTCGTTCGCGACGTCGCGCGTGCGCTCGACCGCGAAGCTCACGCGGTTCTTCAGGATCGGGCGCGAAGCGGCTGGCGCCGCCGCCGCGACCGCCAGCCGCGAGCGCGCTGCAAGCAGAGCGCCGCGCGCGACTCAACGCAACAGCCTCGCGGCGAACGACTTGGCGCTCGCGCGCAGGGATTCGCTCGACTCGTCGCCGCCTGCTCCGCGCGCGCGGCGAGTGCGCACCTTCTGCGCCGCTCGGCGCGGCCTTCGCGCGCGGCGCGCTGTCTTCCGCGCTGCGCCGCCTTCGTTGGACTTCTTCTTCGCCTTGCTTCCGACGCCATCATGCACCTATCTCGCGTTGCACGGGTCGCGGCAACGATACAGCGCGCCGCCGCAGCGGCGCCTTGCTACGTTCCGGCCCGTGACGGCCACCGATCCCGCGGCCCCGGTGGTGGCGCGATCGCGCGCTCGCGGCCGCCTGCCATACGCGCTCACGATCTTCCTCGGCGCGTTCCTCGCTGTTCCAGATCCAGCCGCTGATGGGCAAGTTCATCATCCCGTGGTACGGCGGACTGCCGTCGGCGTGGACCGGCTGCCTGATCTTCTTCCAGGCCGGCCTGCTCGGCGGATACCTGTACGCGCACCTGCTCGTGCGCTCATCTCGCGCCGCGCCAGCAGGCGATCCTGCACGCTGCTGCTCGCTCGTGTCGCGTGTCTGCGCTCTGCCGATCGCACCGGGCGGCAGTGGAAGCCCGCGCCGGCACGCACTCGATGGGCGGGAGATCTTCCTGCTGCTCGGCGCCACCGTCGGGCTGCCCTATCTCACTGCTCGCGTCGACCGGACCGATGACGCAGGCGTGGTCCCACCGCTCGTTCCCGACCGGCGCGCCCTACCGCTTGTTCGCGCTCTCGAACCTCGGCTCGATGCTCGGCCTGCTCTCGTATCCGTTCTTCGTTCGAGCCGTGGCTCACGCGCACCGACGCAGGGCTGGATCGTGGGCCGGCGGGCTTCGCGGTGTTCGTCGTGTCGTGCTCGCTGTGCGCGGTTCTCGTCGGCGGCGGGAGCCGCGCCGTCGAGCGCCCGCGGCGCCGCCGCGCAGCGCCGGCTCGCTCCGACCGCGCTCACGCGCTTCCTCGTGGGTCGCGTTGCCCGCGTGCGCGGAGCCTGCTCTCTGCTCTCGGTGACCAATCAGCTGTGTCAGGGCATTCCCAGCGTCCCGTTCCTGCTGGGTGCTGCCGCTTCTGGCGCTCTACCTGCTGAGCTTCATCGTCTTGCTTCGAGTGGCCGCGCCTCTACGTCGCGCCGGCGTTCATCGTGGCGATGAGCGCTCTCGCTCGCGGGCGTGTGTTTCCTGCTGCGACTCGACACGGAGCGCCGAGCTCGCAGCTCCAGATCGATGGGCTATTCGGCGCGCGCTGTTCATGTGCTGCATGGTCTGCCACGGAGAGCTCGCGCTTTCGAAGCCCGATCCGAGCCGTCTCACCGCGCTTCTACCTCGCGGTGGCCGCCGGCGGCGCGCTCGGCGGCGCGTTCGTCGGGCTCGTGGCGCCCCATCTGTTCGACGACTTCTACGAGCTGCATTGGGGGTTCTTCCGTGCCCGGTGCTCGCCCTGCTCTCGCTGTTCACCCAGGCCGGCTCGCCGCTCCAGCGCGCGGAAGCCGGTGTGGGCGTGGCTGCGCGCTGGCTCGCGCCGTCAGTGCGTGGCTCGGCGCCGATCTGCGGCAGCGCTAGCGCGACAGTCGCTCACCTTCACCGTCGCGCTCGACGCGCGACTTCTTCGGCGTGCTCAGGCTGTTCGAGGCGCCGAGCGCGGACCCGCGCGGCAAGGTCCGCCTGCTCGGACACTGGCGGCATCATCCACGGCTTCCAGTGGATCGAGCCCGCCTACTGGCAGCAGCGTGAAGACGAGCTACTACGGCGTGGGACGGGAGTCGCGGACGCGTTCGCACTGCTCGCGCCGCGCCGGCCGCTTCGCGTCGGCGTGCGTCGGGCTCAGGTCGGAACGATCGCGGGCGTGGGGCCAGGCGGGCGACCGCTTCGCGTTCTACGAGATCAACCCGAACGTGCGTGCGGATCGCGCGCGGAAGCTTCACCTACCTGCGCGACAACTCGCGCGCGAGGTCGGAGATCGGTCGGTGGGCGACGCGCGGCTCAGCGCTCGAGGCGGAGCCCGATCAGCACTTCGATCTGCTCGTGCTCGACGCGTTCAACGGCGACTCGCCGCCGATCCACCTGATGACGGCGCGAGGCGTTCGCGCTCTACCGCCGGCACCTCGGCGCCCGACGGGCGTGCTCGCGGTGAACATCTCGAACAAGCTCTTCGACTTCGAGCCCGTCGATCCGCACCGGATCGGCAGGCGACCGGCGCGTGCGCGCGATCCGGACTCGCCTGACGACCTGCGCACGTCGGGGTCACCGGCGCGACGTGGATGCTGCTCTCCGCGCAGCCCGGACCGTGCTCGAGCCGCTCGCGGGCGAACGGCGGCATCCGCCGTCGCTGCTCAGCCGCCGGCGCACCGCGCTCTGGACCGACGACTACGCGAACGTGCTGTCGATCGTGCCGCTGAGACCAGTGCGTCGGAGCGCGCGCCCCACAGCTGCTCGAGCACGTGATCGCGCCCGCAGCCGGCGCGGTAGACCTTGTAGCGCAGCGGATTCTTCTGGTAGTTCTTGGTGATAGTCCTCGGCCGGGTAGAACGGGCCGGCCGGAGCAGGATCGCGCGTGACCACCGGGTGCGGCAGCACGTGGCTCGCGTCGAGCTTGTCCTTCGCGGCAGTCGCCTCCGCGAGCTGCTCGCTGCTCTCGGCGGTGAGAGATCGCGGTGGTGTACTGCGGGCCGCGGTCGCAGAACTGGCCGCCCGCAGTCGGTCGGATCGACGTTGTGCCAGAACACGTCGAGCAGCTGCGCATAGCTCACGCGCTGCCGGGTCGTACTCGACCTTCACCGACTCGCGGTGGCCGGTCGCCGCCCGACGAGACCTGCTCGTAGCTCGGGTTCGCGACCGTGCCGCCGGTGTAGCCCGAGGTGGTCGCGAGCGACGCCGGGCAGCGCGTCGAACGGCGGCTCCATGCACCAGAAGCAGCCGCCCGCGAAGATCGCGACCGCGCGCTCGGCCGGCGCGGGCTGCGGCGACCGGCGGCTCGGGGACTCGGCGCGCGATCAGCAGCGCGACCGCGCCGGCGCGCGGCAGCAGCGCCGCCGAGCGCGATCGCTGCCGCGCGACTCACGACCGCAGGTCCGGGCAGCTTCGCCCGCGGCACGAACTCGAGCGCGAGCCCGTTGTTGCAGCAGCGCTTCCCGGTCGGCTGCCGGGCCGTCGTCGAACACGTGGCCCTGGTGCCCGCCGCAGCGCGCGCAGTGGTACTCGGTGCGCGGCAGGATCAGCTTGAAGTCGCGCCGGGTCGGCGACGCGGTCCGGGATCGTCTCGAAGAAGCTCGGCCAGCCGGTGCCGCTCTCGTACTTCATCTTCGATTCGAAGCAGCGGCAGGAAGCACGCCGCGCACACGAACGTGCCCGCGCGCTTCTCGACGTTGAGCGGGCTCGTGCCGGCGCGCTCGGTGTCCTCCTCGAACAGCACGCGCGTAGCGGTCGGCCGGCAGGAGCTTCTTCCACTCCGCCTTCGCCTTCTCGAGCTTCTCGGGCGCGTTCGCGACCCCGCTTCTCGGCCATCTCCTCGTCTCCTCCACAGCGCGCGCGGCCGCGACAGCGCCGGGCTCGCCGCGATCGCGGCGCCCGCGAGCGCCAGGAAGCCCCGGCGGCGGTCGCTGGTCGTTCAGTCGGCCGCGGTGCACGATGCCGCCGCGCCGCCGCGGTTTCTGAGTCCTGGGCTACTTCGACCGCCTCTTTCGCGACGTCTTCGTAGTTACCGATCGCGGTGCTCGCCATCATCCCGAGACGAGCCAGCCCGGCAGCGAGCCGCCGAGGTCGACGAACGTCTCGAAGGTGACCTTCGAGCGCTTGTCGCCGTCCGGCACGAACCCCAGAAGCCGCCCGTCTTGCGTGAGCCGGATGAAGCCCTCGCCGCGGGCGGCGACCGACGGGTGCTCGATCGACTTGAAGTCGATCCGCCGGATGCCGGTCTTCGGGTCCACCGAGCTCACGCCGCGCGTCACGATGTCGCGGTCGGAGAACATCATCGGCAGGTCGATCGAGGTGTGGATGATCGTCTCGGTCTCGGTCTGTGAGGATCACCACGCGCGTCTGGTCCTTGGGCGCGCGCGCAGGTCGGTCCGGGAGAGGTCGCGCGCCGTGCGCTGGAGCGACTCCGGGCGTCGCGTCGATCGTGCCGCACCTGGTAGCGCACGAACGGCTCGCCCTCCTTCTGCTGCGAGAAGACCTGGTAGGTGTAGCCGTGGCCCTTGCCTCTTGTCGCCGGGTGTCCAGCCCGGGTCGGTCGGCGTCGGGATCGAGACTGCGCGAGGGCTGACGCTAGCACGAGCAGCAGGTGCAGACGGGTGCGGGCGCGTCTCGTGTTCACTGCGCGCGAAGCCAGAGAAAATTTCACGCGGAGCCGTTCGTGGCGCCGAATTCGCCTGCGTGTCGTGATAAGGTGTCGGACCCTGCGAGGAGTCCGCACTTGACGTCCTTCCCCGCGCCGAGATCGAGAGAGGCGTTCCGGCACTTCATGGCCGTCGGCGAATCCGCCGACTGGAACGCCTGGGCCGACCTCCACAGCGAGGACGGGATCTGGGTCGGAGCACCACCTCGGCACGTTCCGCGGCCGCGAGGAGATCCGGAAGGGATCGTCGAGGTGATGAGCCAGTCGCCCGCCGATGGAGTTTCCGGTGGAGTGGTGCCTGATCGAGGGCAACCGGCTCGTTTACTACCCGTGGCAGGTGTTCAAGCCGCCGGACGGGCCGCATGACGCTACCGCTTCGGCTGCGTCTCCGTGATGGAGTACGCGGGCGACGGGCTCTGGTCGTTCCAGGAAGATCTCTACAACCCGCGCGAGGCCGAACAGGTGCTGAAGCGCTGGCTCGGCCGATGGCGGAAAGCTTCCCGGCCGCCGCGGCTGAGCGCATCGCTCGGAGCGCGGCGCTCGACCCGCGTCCGGATCGCGTGGGCCGCGCCTCGACGCCACCGCGCCAGGCGGCGCTGGTGCGCCGCGGCGAGTCTCGCCGCGCGAGCTCACGATCGCGGCCTGCGAGCGGATCGAGCGCGCCGACGGCGCGCTCGGCGCGGTGCCGGTGCGCTTCTTCGACCACGCGCTCGCGGCCGCCGAGCGGGTGAAGCCGCAGGCGCGCTTCGCGGGCGTGCCGTTCCTGATGAAGGACGTCGGCGCGCGCCAGGCCGGCCAGCCCTACTACGCGGGCAACCGCGCGCTGCGCGACGCCGACCACCGCGCCGACCGCGACACCATGCTCGGCCGGCGCTTCCGCGAGATCGGGCTCGTGACGGTGGGCAACTCGAACGCGCCCGAGTTCGGCGCTCCAGTCAATACCGCGCCGCTCGCGCACGGCCCGACGCGCGAACCCGTGGGCGCCCGAGCGCGCCGCGGGCGGATCGTCGGGCGGCGCGTGCGCCGCGGTGGCGGCGGGCCTCGTGCCGGTCGCGCACGCGAGCGACGGCGCGGGCTCGATCCGGATCCCGGCCGCGTGGTGCGGGCTCGTCGGCCTGAAGCCGTCGCGCGGACCGGATCGTCTGGCGGCACCGCGGCCGCGGGCGCGCCGACGTGGAGTTCGTGGTGGCGCGCTCGCTGCGCGACACCGCGGCGTTCCTCGACGAGCTGCGCCCGCGCGCGTGCGCGAGCAGGAGCCCGACGCCTACGTCGCGGCGCTGCCAGACGCCGCGCGCCGCGGCTGCGGATCGGCTTCACCACGCGCTCGCCGAGCGGCGCACCGGTCGATCCTGACTGCGCGCGCGCGACGCTCGCGGCCGCCGAGGCGCTCGCCGCGAACGGGCACCGCGTCGAGGAGGCCGAGCCCGCGACGCTGCTCGAGTACCTCGACCGCGCGCTCCACGGCGCGCTGCTCGGCGCCGCCGAGTACCGCGGCTGCCTCGACGACCTCGCGCTGCGGCTCGGCCGCCCGGTGACGCCGGACGACGTCGAGCCCTTCCTCTGGGAGCTCGCGCACCTCGACGCCGGGCAAGACCACGCGGCGCCAGCTGCTCGCCTCGCGCGACTGGAACCGCGCCTGGGTCGCGCGCACGCTCGCCTGGTTCGACGACGTTCGATCTGCTTGCTCACGCCGACGGTGTGCGAGCCCGCGGCTGCGGCTCGCCGACCTCGATCCGCACCGCTGCGAGCCGCTCGAGCTGCTCGAGAAGATGGTTCCGCACATGGCGTTCACCGAGCCCTGGAACGCGACCGGCCAGCCTGCGCTCTCGCTGCCGCTCGCGTGGTCGGACGACGGGCTGCCGCTCGGCGTGCAGCTCGTCGCGAGCCCGGCCGCGAGGACTGGCTGCTCGGCGTCGCCGCGGAGCTGCTGCCCGCCGACGACGCGAGCTGCCCGCGCTACACGCGTGACGTCGACGCGCTGCCGCGCGCGCGGCGAACGCGCGCGCCACCGCTTCCTGGCCCGGCGTCGCTGCGCAGCGCCTGGTTCCAGTGCCCGAGCGTGCGTCGCGGCTGGATGCCCGGCGGCGGCGCGATCTCCGGGAACCAGCGCGCGAGCTCGGCGTAGTAGGCCGTGTCGTGGCGCGCGTACCAGCGCTCCAGCACGTCGGCGGGATCGAGTGCTCGCCCGCCTCGCCGAACGCCCAGAACGAGGTGCGCGTCTCGGGGCGCAGATCGGAGACTCAGCCGCCGCCACGGCACGTCGCGCACTCGCGCGCGTCGGTGGCGCAGTCGCCGTCGCCGACGTCGCGGAACACGAGCCTTCCCGGTCGGGAAGAGGTTGCGATCGAGCTGCACGAGCAGGTTCTGCGGGTTCGGCGTCTCGAACCAGAGCCCGTAGCGCGCGAGCAGGCGCGCCTTCACGCGGCCGACCGGCTCGGCGAAGTGATGGCCCCAGAACGCCTCGGCGTCGCGCCGTGCTCGCGCGCGATCTGCGCCGCCCACGAACGGCAGCGAGAGCGCGGGCAGGTAGTAGTGGCCGTCCTGGAACAGGCGCAGGTCGCGCAGCAGGAAGCCGCCCTCGCGGCCCGCCGCGAGCACGATCATCACCTCGGGCGCAGCGCGACGCCTCGATCGGCCCGAGCAGCTGCGTCGATCCGCGCGAGCACCCACGCCCAGCCGACCGCGTCGAACGCCTCCGCGCGCAGCTTGGTCTTCTCGGGCTGGCGGAAGTCGGGTGCGGGTGGTCGGTGGCGAGCTTGAGCGAGAACAGCGCGTCGCCGCTGTCGCGGCCCGGGAAGGCGAGCGTGCGCGACGAGGTGAAGCGCGCGGTCCAGCGCTCGGCGACCGGCTCGCCTGAGAACGCGACCGTCGGGTCGCGGTTGAGCGGATGGCGCGGCACGAGCACGCGGTCGCCGCGCAGGAACAGGTCGACCACCTCGCCGGGCGCGCCCGGCATCACGTGCACCTCGACCCGGTGCGCGGCACGGCGACCACGTCGACCTGTACGGGCGCGAGTGCTGGTGCGGAATCCGACCAGGTTCGCCTGCTGCTCCCAGTCGAGCCATTGCGCGACGGGATCGGCGTTCGACTTCGAACGGCTCACGGCGCGGAAGCCGGAGCGGCTCTCTGCTGCGATTCGAGATGTTCCACGGTGGCGGGTCGCGAGCGCGGGGCGAGGGGAATGGGGCAGCGGGAGCGCGACCTTACCACGTCGACCCTCTCCCCTCCATCGGCATCCGTCCCCGGAACCGCAGACGCGATTCGCGCCCGGATCATTTGAAGAGGATAGGGGACGAGAGCCGACCCTTAGCCGCCGTTAGCTGCACCCTCACCAAAATCCTGACGAGGTGTCAAATTTTTGGATTGCTACCAGACCGGATCGGTATATGGGAACGGCGAGAATACGGATCCGAGTTCCGAATATTCGGATGGGAGCTGCCGATGACCTGGGCGAGCGGCCGTGCTGCCCGTGCTCTGCTCTCGGTTGGGTTCGCGCTCGCGGCGGCGGGGCCGCGCGCGCGCGACACTCGCCCACACGACTCCCGAGATCGGTGGCTATCCGCTGATTCTCGGCGACCACCGCGTACGTCGCCGGGACGCCACGTCTGGACCGACTACGTCTACGACGACCGCGGGTCGAGGCTTCGAGACGTGATCCCGGGCGGCGACGCGGCTCATCCCGCGTGGCTCCGCATCCCGGCGACACCGCCGACCTGATCCAGCTCCAGGTCGGTGCCGGCGCGGCAGCGCCGCACTCGCGGTGACCGCTTGCTGCTCGAGCTCGTGCCGGACTACGACGTCGCCGCCGTTGCGCCGGGTTCGATACGGACCAGAACAGCGCGACCGGTTGCGCCGACCGTGCCGGGCGGACTGGCGGACGGCGATTCCCACGATCGCGCAAGCAGCTCGGTCGCCGAGCACATGGTCGTGCTCGACAGCCGCGCAGGCACCGCGACGCTCATGTCGTACGTAAGCTAGGGCGCGTTAGCAGAACGTCGCGAGGACGACTACCGGCGAGCGTCGACCGCGCCTGCCACGGCGCTCTCCGCGGTCGTCCCAAAGCAGGCTCGTCCCGGGCAAGCACCGCGACCTGGAAGGCGGTCGGCGTCGCGGGGCTCTCCGACGCTAGCCGGCTCGTGGGTGAACGGCGGACTCAACAGCGCGACGCCGATCCATGACCTCGCGTACGTGAAGGACGTGGATCCGGTCACGGATCCGCGCTCGCGCGCTCTACCAGCAGGTCGCAGACGCAGACGTGACGAGCAGCGGTTCGTCCGCAACGGTCAAGATGCGAACGCGGTGTCGCGCGACGGCGCGCGGCACTGTCGCCGAATCCGCTGTTCGCGAACGCTTCTGTGAAGTTACCTGGCACGGGCGGCGCGCTGGGTGGACGTCGTCCACCGACGGCGCGAGCAACGTATTTCGCCTCTCGGGCCTGCTGCCGAGCGGGCACTGCGTGTCTCGATCGACGGAGCTCCGCTCGGCGCCGGTCCGGCGCGAAGGCGGCTTCGTCTCACGGTGCCCGTGCCGTTGGGCGCGCATACGCTGGTCTTTGCTGCCCTGGCGTGCGCCCGAACCCGGTTTGTTAGTCAATCGAACGATCAATCGACCGACCTTTTCGGGTACAATGGGCCGCGTAGATCGGAGACTGCGATGAGACGACGGACGACCCTCTTCGCGAGCGCGGTGTTCGCGTTCGCTGGCGGCGTTGCCAGCGCGGGCTCGCTCGACTTCTGGAGAGACTCGCGTGGCGCGCGCGACGTCACCGCGGATTTTCCGACACGGCACCGCTCAGATCGCCAGACGTCGATTTCGACGCGGACTCCGCCGAAGGCGGCGGGCATGGCGTTCGGCGCGTCGGAAATCGATATCCGCCCGACGGGAAACGTCTGTTCACGTCGTTCACGTGTGAGCTCACGGGATGTGCGGGCAACTACGGGTTCACCCCAGGCACCGAGAGCCAGGGCGGCAGAGTGCTCGTGAGTGATCCCAATGGCGATGAGAAGCACGGCATCTACGACCTCGGCACGATCACCTTCGACTGCTCCGCAGCAGCCCGGCTACGATGCCGCTCGTCGGCTGCACTACACCGGCGCTCGATTACCATGGAGCGCACGCTGCAGCCCGTTCGTGCTCGTGTCGCTGCCGAGCCCGCGCGCGCTACGGCGCTGCTCGCGGGCGCGGCGGTGCTCGCGCGGACTGCGGCGCCCGCCGTCGCAGCTGCGCTGAGCGCGCGTTCCGCGGTCAAGTCGTTCGCCTAGCGAACCTGATTCTCGTACACGCGTCGCAGGAAACCGTTGCAACCGTGCGCACGCGTCGGATCAAATGGCGCGCTTCGACCACACCCTCCTTGGGAAGGGAAGGATCTGCCGGATGCGCTCCAAGCTCGTCTTCGCTGTCACCGTCTCGCTATTCGCGTCCTCGCCGCGCCTGCGTGCGGCCGGCACGCTCCAGTGACTACAGGACTCGCTCGGCGGCCCGGGCGTGACGGCGCTCTTCGCGCCCGGTAGCGGCCTGATCGCGCGACATCGACTACGACGCGAGCTCCGCCGAGGGCGGGAGCCTGCTTGTTCGGCGCGAGCGAGATCACGATCGTGCCCGCTCGGCGACGCAGTGCTCAGCGCCTTCACGTCGCCAGATCGCCGCGGGCTGCACCGAGCAGCCGACTACGAGTTCACGCCCGGCGGCGCGGGCGTCGGGCTCGCTCGTCGTCAGCTGATCCCACCGACCTGTTCCCGGACACGATGACGGGCGCGTTCAGCTCGGTGACATCACCTGGGACAGCCTCGCGGCGGGCAGCCTCGTAGCTCGCGAGCTGCAACTACACCGACCCGAGCGCGACCGAGCGCACGCTGCGACCCGTTCACGCTCGCCGCGACCGTGCCCGAGCCCGGCACCGGCGCGCTCGTGGCGCCGCACTCGCCGCGCTCGGTCTCGTCGCGACGCCGGCGCTAGAGCCTCGTAGGGCGGATTAGGCGAGCGAAGCGAGCGCATCCGGCCATTCCGCCCAGGATGGCGGGATCCCGCCTTCGGCCCCCGCCCTACGATGTTCCGTACTGCGCGAGGATCCGCGCGCGTGCGGAGGGGATGGATGTTCGCGCGCGCGAGCGTCGCCGCCGTAGTGCGCGACCACGCGCGGATCCATCACGCGCCGCCAGAGCGGCGGCACGTACGCGAGCAGGATCATCCCGGCATAGCCCGAGCGGCAGCTCGGGCAGCCTCGTCGAAGTGGCGCAGCGCGCCTGGAAGCGGCGCGTCGGGTTCGCGTGGTGGTCGGAGTGGCGCTGCAGGTGGTAGAGGAACAGGTTCGAGGCGACGTTGTTCGAGTTCCAGCTGTGCTCGGGGCGGCAGCGCTCGATCGCGCCCGTCGGCGGTCCGCTGGCGCAGCAGGCCGTAGTGCTCGATGTAGTTCACCACCTCGAGCAGCGAGAAGCCGATCACCGCCTGCACGAGCGAGCCACGGCGCGACGCCGATGCCGAACACCGCGACGAGCGCGCCGAACAGCGCGGCGCTGAACGCCCACGCGTTCAGCAGCTCGTTGTCGCGGCGTCCAGAATCCGGCTGGCCGGCAGCGCGCGAGCCGCGCGCGCTCGAGCGCGAGCGCCGAGCGCAGGCTCCCCCACACCGTGCGCGGCAGGAACGCCCAGAAGCTCTCGCCGAGCCGCGCGCTCGCGGGATCCTCGGGCGTCGCCACGCGCACGTGGTGGCCGCGGTTGTGCTCGACGAAGAAGTGCCCGTAGCCGGTCTGCGCGAGCGCAAGCTTCGACGAGCCACCGCTCGTGCGCGCTGCGCTTGTGGCCGAGCTCGTGCGCGGTGTTGATCGAGATGCCCGCGACCATCGCGACGGTGAAGGCGAGTCCGAGCTCTCGACGGTGGCGAGGTCGCCGTACGCCCACATCCAGCACGCGAACACGAGCGAGGCGAACTGGAGCGGCAGGAAGAGATACACGCACCAGCGGTAGTAGGCGATCGGCCTCGAGCTGGCCCACCGCGGACGTCGGGCGGATTCGACGGCGTCCTGCCGATCGCGAGGTCCACGAACGGCACCAGCCCGAACGAGACGAGCGGGCCCGAGCCACCAGAAGAGGCCCCAGCCGGTCGCCAGCGACGTGTTCCCAGGCGAGAAACGGCAGGAGCGGCACCGTGAGGCCGCAGCAGCCAGTACGAAACGCTTGGGATCGCGCCAGCGCCGCATGCGCGAAAGTTCCCATTTTTGCGCGCCGCGGACGAGGTTACAGGCGAGATGGTTCGTCCGACTAACAAACTATCCGGGAATCTCCGACAACCGCGCCGGAAAGGGATTGATTCGACCCTCGTTCGCGCGGCTCTAATGACGAATTTCCTGGCACGAGGTGGTGAGATGAATGAAGGTGCTTCCTCGCCTGGGTCGCAGCTGATCGCGCTGGCTCCGCTGGCGACCTCGCCGCCGTGCCGAACCACGACGGTGACCGGCCCGATCACCGGCGGCACCGAAGGGCTTCCCGCTCTGGGACAGCTGGTACGAGGTCGGCTCGCTCGGCTACACCGCAGGCGGAGTACTTCGTCGAGGGAACCGCGCGCCAGCCGGGCTCCGCGACCACGGCGACCTACCGCACGCGCATCATCGTCACGCGCCCGACCGGATCCCGGCGAAGTTCAACGGAACCGTGGTGCATGGACTGGGTGAACGTGACCGCGCAGTTCGAGAACGCGGTCGACAGCGCCGAGTCGCACGACTACCTGATGCGCGAGGGCTACGCGTTCGTACACGTCTCCGCGCAATCGGCGGGCATCTGCTGTCTGCCGAACTTCACGCCGCAGACCTGGGACCCGGTCCGCTACGGCCTCCCGGCACGACCGACAAGCTCCACCACTCCGGGCGACGCGTACGCGCTCGACATGTTCGCGCAGATCGCCCAGGCGCTGAAGTCGCCCACGGGCGTCGACCGATGGGCGGCCTCGACGTGCAGCGCATCGTCGCGACCGGCCAGTCGCAGTCGGCGGGCAAGCTCGACGACTACCTCGATGCAGTGGCAGGGCGGATCCGGCGAGCACGTGATCGACGCATTCCTGATCCACGGCCGCGTCGCGAACCGCGCGGCGCGCGATCTCGACGGCCGCGGGCGCGAAGAGCGACGCACGTCCTCCAGCTGAACGAGCGACAACGAGGCCTACCAGGAACACCCCGGGCGTCAACCCGTACTACTCGCAATGGGACGTCGCGGGCGCCTCGCACTCGAGCTTCTGGATCGGTGTGCACTCGGAGCTCGGAGAGGGACCGCGCTTCGCGGGTGGTCCCCAGCTGCCCGCGACCGCCGACGAAGACCTGCACGAGGGCAACGTGCCCTACGCGGGCTATGCGACCTGGAACTACGGCGAGCAGGTCAACGCGCGGCCAGCCCGTCTGCATCCTCCAGGGCAATCAGTTCCTGATGCACTACGCCGTGAACGCGGCGTTCGACGCGATCCAGCGCTGGCTGATCGACGGCGTGCTGCCGCCCGTCGAGCCCGCGCTTCTCGTTCAGCGGCAGCGTCGCTCGCGCGCGACGCGGACGGCAATCGCGCTCGGCGGGATCCGCCTCGCGCCGATCGAGCACCCGGTGGCGAGCTACCGGTCGACGGACTGCGGGCCGAGCTGCCAGCGCTCGGCGGCACCACGGTTCCGTTCACCGAGGTGCAGCTCGCTGCTGCGCCTATCCGACCCACGCCGACTACGCGTGCCAGATGCGCGAGACCACCTATCAGAACGTCAAGGACCGCTTTCTGCTCGAGGAGGACGCGCGGCTCGCTGCTCTCGCGCGTCGACGGCGCGGTCAACCGCTGGCCGACCGCTCCCGGCGTGGCGGACTGCGACGACGACGGCATCCCCGACGACGTGGACAACCGCCCGCTGGTCGCGAACACCGATCAGGCCGACGACGGCGGCGTCAACACGCACACGCCCGACGGAATCGGCAACGCATGCCAGTGCGGCGACGTGACCGGGCAACGGGATCGTGAACGGCCAGGACGCGAACGCGATCAAGCGCCACGGCCTCGGCCAGGAGCCGAACCCGACCTATCGCGTGCCCGGCAACTGCGACGTGACGGGCAACGGACAGTGCAACGGCCAGGACGCGCAACGCCGTGCGCGCGGCGGCGCTCGGGACGATCCGCTGCCGCCGTCGATGTTCGGGCCAGAACTGCCAGAACGCCGACCCGTACGCGCCGCACGTGCACGAACTGTGGCGAGTCGGGCAACGGCACGACCTGGCGGATCGAGGACGTGCCCGAACGAGCAGGCGCAGGCGCTCAACGCGTTCTTCTCGGCGACGTCGGGCGACACGATCGGAGTTCGGCGAGGGCGCGTTCGAGTTCGACACCACGCTGCGTCGCGGCTGGCGACACCGGCCTGCCAAGGACGGCGTCACGGTCCGCGGCCAGGGCCCGCGCAAGACGATCCTCGACTTCATCGAGCAGCGACTCGCCCGAGGGCCTGTCGTTCTCGCACATGGACGGGCATCACGATCGAGAACTCTGACGATCATCGACACGCCGGGCTTCTCGCTCAAGGTGTCCGACTCGAACCACGTCGTGATCCGCAACGTGCGCACGATGTGGTCGAGCGCCGACACCAACCCGACTCGACGCCGATCGACGACCGCGGCGGCATGGACCCGAAGAAGCCGCTCGACGCTCGACGTCACCGTGCATCGAGCACGAGCGTCTCGTTCCCGCAGAGCACGGGCACCTACGTCGACGCGAACGGCGTCACGCGCAACTACGTCACCGAGCAGCAGCAACGGCGGCTACGCGATCTACCCGGTGCTCTCGAACAACGTGCTGATCGACAACGTCGGTCGCGCTCGGCGCGTCCGACGCGGGCATCTACGTCGGCCAGTCGAACGACGTCGATCGATCAAGAACAGCGAGGCGCTGTTCAACGTCGCCGGCTTCGAGATCGAGAACACCGACGACGCCGACGTGTACGACAACGTCGCGCACTGCAACACGGGCGGCTTCCTCGACCTTCGACCTGCCCGGCCTGAACCAGTACGGCGACGAGACGCGCACCTACGACAACCACTCCGTGCTACAACAACACGCCGAACTTCGCGCCGGGCGGCGTCGTCGCCGGCGTGCCGCAGGGCGTCGGCATGCTCCAGCTCGGCTACGACGAGCACGAGATCTTCGACAACACGATCGAGTGGAACCGCAGCGTCGGCCTCGTCTGCCGCGAGCCACGAGCTCGCTCGACGGCAACATCGACAATCCCGACAAGCGCATGGACCTCTATCCCGAGGCCGTGCACATCCACGACAACACGTTCACCACCAACGGCACGCTCGCCGCAGCCGCCCGAGGCGAGGCGTGATCGTCTGCGCGCGACGGCACCGGCCCGGGCTTCGACTCGGCTGCCGCCGTGCGTGCCGACCGGCATCAACGACGCGGACGACGTCGCTGCTGCCCGGCGCTGATCCAGATCAAGGGTGCGCTCGCTGCGCAGAGCGGCGACACGTACGGCCCGACCGGCGCGCACATCGTCTGGGACGGCATGTTCGACCGCGCCACGCGTGCACGAATCCGCTCGGCAGCGATCCTGCGAGCATCGCCGAGTTCGCGGCGATCCTCGACGCGAACGGCAAGCCGCAGTACACGGGCAGCACGATCCGACGCTGCCGCTACAACGCGTACAAGTTCGCGAGCCGGCGTCGCGCGGCACGGCGAAGTTCACGCACGCGTCGCTGCGTCGGAGTCCGAAAGCAACACGTTCAGCGCCGACAGCCGCACGTTCATGAACTTCGAGGGCACCGATCCGACCGTGCGCGCCGGACACCGACGTCACGCACTGCCCGCGCTGTCCGCGCCGAGCACGCTCGACCCGATCGACGCGCGCGGTCGTCGAGGCCTACACGTCCGGCGCCGGCGCGGACCGCAGCCGCCGACGCCGGCGGAGATCGCGGCGATCTGCGCCAACCACAGCGGCAGCGCGATCAACCGCGCGGCGCTGCCCGTACAACTGCCAGAAGCCTCGCAGTACAACCTGTTCGCCGAATCCGACCGATCCGCGCAGCGGCGCGAACGAGGGCGGCACTGCGCTTCGAGCTGACCACGCAGCTGTTCTCCGACTACGCGACAGAAGTACCGCTTCGCGTTCCTGCCGCCGGGCCAGCAGGCGATCTGGCACGAGGGCAGCGCCGACCGCGCCGAACGCGACGCTCGGCTTCCCGGTCGGCACGCGTGATCGCGAAGACGTTCGCGTTCCCGAACGGCGCCGAACGAGGAGGTCGTCGAGACGCGCCTCTTGATCCACCGCAGCGAAGACGCGCGGCGGCTCGTACTGGGAGGGCATGGCGTTCATCTGGGACAAGGACGGCGAGCGGCAACCGCACCGACGCGCATCTCGCGATCGCGCGGCGGCACCGGCGTCGGTGACGCTGGAACTACGAGGATCCCGATCCCGACGTGAACGCGACCTACGTCGGCAGCACCGATCGCTACCTGATCCCGCACGCGAACCAGTGCGGCAGCTGCCACATCAACGACGACAAGGATCCGGGCGACTCGCCGATCGGCCCCAAGGTGCGCCTGCTCAACCGCGCCGATGAACTACGGCAGCGGCGCCAGAGAACCAGCTCCAGCGACTGGGTCGACGCGGGCATGCTCGGCGGGCGCGCCGGCGCTGACGGTCGACGGCGAGCAAGATCGCGCACCAACGTGCAGCGGCTGCCGCGCTTCAACGTGCCCGGCGACGCGCAGCGAACATCCCGCGCGCTCGGAGCCGGCGCGGCTCGCGCAGGATGGCGCGAGCGGAGATCGACAAGGAGCTGCGCGCGCGCGCGTTCGCTCGAGACGAACTGCGCGCACTGCCACAACCGCGACGGCCTCGCGCAGAGCACGGGCGTGTTCTTCGACGTCGTTCCGGAGCGTCGAACCTGAACTACGGCATCTGCAAGTCGCCGACCACGGCCGGCAGCTCGTCGGGCGGCCACGAGTTCGACATCGTGCCGGGCTACTGCTGCCGACTCGATCCTGTCGTTCCGCATCCACTCGACCGATCGCGTCGCGCAGATGCCGCCGATCGCGCGCAGCGTGACCGCGAACGAGGCGGTCGCGGCGTGATCGACGACTGGATCGACACGCGTCGGTCGACAGGCGGTACGAGGGCTCCGGGCTGCCAGTAGGGCGGATCCCCGGGTCCGATATGCCTGAGCGCGATGGCGCGCACCTCGATCCCGTCGATCTGCCGCTTCTGCCACGCCAACTGCGGCATCCTCGTCGAGGTCGAGGCGACCGGCCCGCTGCGCGTCACGGGCGATCGCGCGAATCCGGCCTATCACGGCTACACCTGCGCGAAGGGCCGCCAGCTGCCACGCTGCACGCGCATCCCGGATCGGCTGCTCACTCCGCAGAAGCGCGTGGCGCCGGGACCGCTTCGCGCCGATCGCGAGCGGGCAGCGCGATCGACGAGATCGCCGCGCAAGGTCTCGGCGCTGATCGCCGAGCACGGCCCGCGCTCCGTCGCGATCTACGTCAGGCACCTACTCCGGGCCCGCACCCTGCGGCGATCCCGTTCGCGATCGGCTGGCTGCTCGCGAGCGGGCTCGCGCATGATGTTCACGGCGCGCGACGATCGACCAGCCCGGCAAGAGCATCGCCAACGCGCTGCACTGGACGCTGGCTCGGCGGCTCGAGACGTGTTCGACGAGTCGGACGCGTGGCTGCTCGCTCGGCAACAACCCGCTCGATCTCGCTCTCGGGCGGCATCCCGCCCGCGAACCCAGGCGCCGGCTGCGGCTCGCGAAAGAGCGCGGCATGAAGTTCGTCAGTGATCGACCCGCGCCGCACCGAGGTGGCGCGCTTCGCCGATGATGTCTACCTGCAGCCGCAGCCCGGGCGAGGATCCGGCGCTGCTCGCGGCGCTCTTGCACGTGGTGATCCGCGACGGGCCTGCTCGACCGCGACTTCGATGCGCGACCACGTGATCGGGCTTCAGCGGCGCTCGAAGCGGCGGTCGCGCCGTTCACGCCGCGCTTCGCCGCGGCAGCGCGCGGGCGTACCGGCCGCCGGAGATCGAGCGCGCGCCGCGCACGTGTTCGCCAGCGCGCGCACGCGGCTGTGGCGTCGCGGGCACCGGCGAACATGGCGCCGCGCGGCAAGTCTCACCGAGTACCTGCTGCTCTGTCTCAACACGCTGTGCGGGCGCTGGCGCGGCGCGGGCGAGCCGTGCGCGAATCCGGGCGCGCTGCTGCCGCAGGCGATTCCCGTGGCGCAGGCGCAGGCGGTCCGCGGCGCGCGCCGGGTTCGGCGAGAAGCTGCGCGTGCGCGGGCTCGCGAACAGCGCCGCGGGCCTGCCCACCGCCGCGCTCGCCGACGAGATCCTCGAGCCCGGCGCTGGCCGAGATCCGCGCGCTGATCTGCGTCGGCAGCAATCCGATCGCGGCGTGGCCCGACCAGCTCGAGACGCGCGCGCGATGGAGGCGCTCGACCTGCTCGTGACGCTCGACATGAAGATGTCGGCCACGTCGCGGCTCGCGCACTACGTGATCGCGCCGACGCTCTCGCTCGAGGTGCCCGGCCTCGCTCTCGATGGAGGCGCTCGAGCAGACCTACGTGGCGATGGGTTATTCCGGAGCCGTACGCGCAGTACACGCCCGCGCTCGCGGCGCCGCCGCCGGGCGCCGACGTGATCGAGGAGTGGCGAGTTCTTCTACGGCCTCGCGCAGCGCATGGGTCTCGCGCTCGCTCTACCCGACGCGCGCCGAGACCGGCGTGCTGCGCGAGCGCAGCGACGCGATCGACGTCGACATGGACGCGACGAGCCGACCACCGACGAGATCTACGCAGCGCTCGTCGCGCACTCGCGCGTGCCGCTCGCCGAGGTGAAGGCGCACCCGCACGGCGCAGATCTTCGCCGACCCGCCGATCCTCGTGGCGCCGGCCGATCCCGCGACCGCGGAGCGGCTCGACGTCGGCAACGCCGCGATGCTGCGCGAGCTCGCCGACGTGGCGCGCGAGGGCGCGCGCCGCCGAGGTGCGCGGCCGGCCGTTCCGGCTCGTGTCGCGGCGCATGCCGAACGTCTACAACTCGTCGGGCCGCGACATCGACTGCGCTCACGCGCGGGCGCCCCTACAACCCCGCGTTCCTGCACTCCCGACGATCTCGCCGCGCTCGGCGTCGCCGAGGGCGACACCGTGCGGATCGCGTCCGACCACGCGAGCATCCTCGGCGTCGCAGCGGCCGCGCCCGAGCTGCGCCGCGGCGTGCTCTCGATGTCGCACGCGTTCGGCGATGCGCCCGACCGCGACGCGCGAATACCGCGAGATCGGCAGCACGACCGGGCCGGCTCGTCGACGGCGACGCGCGAGTACGATCCGCTACACGGGCATCCCGCGCATGAGCGCGATCCCGGTCTCGATCGAACGCGTGGAGCGCGGGTGAACCAGGAACGGCCGGCTCGCCGGCCGCGTCGCGCTCGTCACGGGCGCGGGCCAGGGCATCGGCCGCGCGATCGCGCTCGCGTTCGCGCGCGAGGGCGCTGACGTCGGCGATCGCCGAGCTCGACGCCGCGAAGGCCGCGAGCACGGCTGACGCGGTGCGCGCGCGTCGGCGCGGCGCTGCGTGCGCGATCGTCGGCGACGTCGGGCGTGCGCGCCGACTGCGAGCGCGCAGTGGCGCGAGACCGTGCGCGAGCTCGGCGCGCCTCGACGCGCTCGTGAACGGCGCGGCCTGGGCGCAGCCGAACACGCCCGTCCACGAGACCAGCGACGAGCTCTACCAGCGCACGTTCGACGTGTGCATGACGCAGCGTGTTCTGGACGATCGCGCGCCGCCTATCCCCACCTCAAGAAGAGCGGCAGCGGCTCGGTGATCAACTTCGCCGTCGAACGCGGGCACCGAGGGGCATGGCGGGCAACGCGGTGTACGCGCGCGACCAAGGAGGCGATCCGCGGCTTCTCGCGCTCGCCTCGCGCGCGAGTGGGGACGCGACGGCATCCGCGTCAACATGATCCGCCCGATCGCCGCGTCGCCGAGTCCTGGCGTGGCTGGATCGAGAGAGAACCCGAAGCTCGCCGCGGCGCAGGCGCGCGCGATCCCGCTCGGCCGGTTCGGCGACTGCGACGCCGACATCGCGCCGGTCGCGGTGTTCCTCGCGAGCGACGAGAGCCGCTATCTCACCGCGGTCACGCTGCCCGCGGACGGCGGCGGAGGCCAGGAGCGATGATGCGAACGATCGGTGCTGAGTGCTCGCGATCGCCGCGGCATGCGCGTCTGGCGGCGCCGCCGCCTGGGACAAGCGCGCGATCGCGCATGCCGAGCAGCGGCGGGCCAGACGCTGTGCGTTCCAGGAGACCGGCCAGGTCGGCGTCAACTTCAACAACGTGATGGTGACGAAGCTCGAACGAGGTCGGCGCCGAGCTCGACACGAAGATCGACGAGATGCTGCGCGCTCGCGAAGCAGGTCGGGATCGCGAAGGTCGAGGTGCAGTCGTAGCCAGCTACAACGTCTACCCGGTGTCGAGCGGCTACTCCGACCGCGCTCCGGGCAGGTGAGTCCCCTACCAGTACAGCGGCAACGTGAGCTTCGATCGGTCGAGCCCTGCGCGAAGGCGTCGGCGCTGGTATCGCTGCTCGCGGACAAGGGCTACGCGGCGAATCTCAACGTCAGCGCGCTACCGCCAGTCGCCAGGTCGATGACTTCGCGTCAGAGACATCGCCGGCGTGTAGTCGCGCGTGGAGCAGCTCGAGCAGATGACCGCTCGGGTCGCGGAAGTAGACGCCGCGCCCGCCGTTCCAGTGGTTGATCTGCATGTCCTCCGACGCAGAACGGGCCGCTGCCGTACTCGAGCCTCGCGGCGACGACACGCGCGAAGATCTCGTCGAACTCGGCCTCGACTCACCTTGAACGCGTAGTGCCGCGGCGAGAACGAATCGTCCTGGTCGAAGTCGAGCGTGAGCGACTGGCTCGGGATCTTGACCGGCGTGAAGTGACCCATCGGCGCCGACGTACTCGAAGCCGAACATGCCGCTCGTAGAAGCGCGCCGACTCTTCCTTGTCGCGCGCGGGGACGATCGTGTGGTTGAGCTCGATGGTCATGGGTGCTCTCCTGCGGCGCACCATCCAGAGCTGGCCGACGTCGAGCGTCTCGAGCACGGCGCGCCACGCCGCGAGCTTCTTCGCGAACGGCAGCGACGCGTTCGCGGGGCTCGTCGACGGAAGCCGGTAGTAGGCGAGGTCGCCGCTGCGGCGCCGAGCTGCGGCAGCGCGTGGCGCTGGAACGACTCGCTCCGCGCCTTCGCGCCGTTGAAGCACGACCGTGTCGGATCCGCGGGTGCGCGCGCAGGAAGCTCGGGAACGCGTTCGGCACGATCGACGCTTCGACCACGTCCGAATCGAGGCTGCTCTCGCGCGTGCACGACTTCATCACGTCCCAGAGCGCGATCCCGCGCGCGCGCAGCGCGTCGACGCGCGCGCTCGTAGGTGCTCGCCGGCGTCGAGCTCGAGCAGCGCGCGGCGATGATCTTCCAGAACGCGTTCTGCGGATGCGCGTAGTACTGCTTCGCGCGCAGCGACGCCTTGCCGGGCATCGAGCCGAGGATCAGCACGCGGCTCGCGGGGTCGGAGATCGGCGGGAAGCTGTGCACGCGCATCGCGGCGCTAGGCTCTCGGCGGGCGACCTCCGGGAAACTCGAGACCGCACGACGCGCACGCCGCGGCGTTCTCGGGCGTCGGCTCGCCGCACGCCGGGCACGCGTTCGGATCGTGCGCGACTTCCTCGACGGCGCCGGCGTCAGGCTCGCGCGCGGCGAGCTCCTCGGTGAACACGCGCACGGCGTCGAGCTCGGCGCGGCGACGTAGATGGCGAGCTGCGCGCCGCACGTCAGCGCGCCGCGAGCGGCGCGCCTCGGTAGGCGTCGATCCGGCTCGGAGATGCCGTGCTGCTGGAGCTGCCTCGGCGAGCGCCTGGAGCTCCCACGGCGCCGCCGAGCTTCAGCAGCACGAGGTCTTCCGAGCGCCGGGCACCGGCGCGCCGTCTCGGGCGGCGCGAGCGTCTCGCCCGGCGCGAGGTGCGAGCGGCACGCGGCAGTCGCTGCACTCGGTCGCCCACGACTGGAATTCCCTGGCCGCACTGCGGCAGATCTGGACAGCTACCTCGCACCTCGCGCTGCGCTAGGCGGTATCCGCGCGCACAGTTTGAGATCGTCACGAAGCGAAGTATGGAGCGCCGCGCGGCCGACGATGAACCAGACCGCGAGCGTCGATACCAGCGTAGAGCGCGAAGCGCACGAGGATCGACGTTGACCGTGCAGTGCACCGCGCTGTGCAGCGCGCGGAACACGCGCGAAGATCCACGCGGCGGCCACGTACGCCGCGTCGACCTGGCCCGTCGCGAACAGCACGAGCGCGAGCGCGTAGAAGATCACCGGGATCTCGAACAGGTTCTTCGAGGTTGTCGGACGGATTCGCCACCGCGGGCGGCAGAGCAGCTCCGCGAAGCCGGCTGCCAGGGCGTGAGCACGACGCTGCGGTCGAGAGCTCATGGATGAACGGGATCCGCCGCGCGTACATGTAGACCCAGACCACGAACGTGCAGGACGAATCATCGCGAACACGGGACCGAAGATCGCGGTTTGCGGCAAGGTCACTCCTCCGATGGGCGAGCTCACGCGGGCGTTGCCGAGCGCCCGCGACCAGCTCCGCGACGATCGCGGCGGCGTGGCTCACGGTGGTCACCTGCAGTGACCGATTCCCCGCATAGAGCGCCATCGCCGCGATGTTGCCCGTCGTGCGCGGTGCTCGGCACGAGTCGGCGAGAAGCGCGGGATCGGCAGCGCGCGCGCGCCGCCGATCGCGAGCTCGCCCACGATCGGGTCGCGGCGCCGCCTGCGCGGCGACGACCGACGCTGCGCAGCACGCGGTGCGGCGCGTCCGGCCACTGCTCCGAGAACACCTCGGTGAGCAGGTGTCGGCGCGCGGTCGCGGCGAGCAGCGCCTTCACGTAGTCGCGGGTGCGCGCCCGACTCGGCGCACGCGGCGAAGCGCGTGCCGAGCCGCGCGCCCGACGCGCCTGCACGCGAGCACGGCCGGCGAGGTCGCGCGCGGTGGCGATGCCGCCCGCCGGCGAGCACGGGCACGCGCAGCGCCGTCGCTACACCTGCGCGAGCAGCGGGCAGCAGGCTCGATCTGCCCGCGCACGTGGCCGCCCGCCTCGGTGCCCTGCGCGATCGCGATCAAGTCGCAGCCCGCGCGCTCCGGCCGCGAGCGCGCTCCTGCAGCGATCCGACGCCTGCCAGCTCGCGAGCGCGCCGCGCGTGCACCTCGTCGACGAGCGCGCGCTGCGGGCTCGCCAGTGAAGAACTCGACGATCCGCGCGCGGCGCGCCGCGACCGCGACGCACGCGCGGTCGAGGAACGGCATCAGGAAGTTCACGCCGAACACGCCCGTAGGTGCCGTCGCACGAGCTCTGCTGCGAGCTCCGGCGTTCGAGCACTGCGGCGCGGTGATGCATCTGACCGCGCCAGAGCATGCCGACCGCGCCCGCGTTCGCGACCGCGGCGACGAGCGCGACCGTCGAGACGCCGGGCATCGACGCGACCTGGATCGGCGCCGACGCGCCCACGAGCTTCGTGAAGCGCGTCTCGATCATCGCGTGCGTTCAGCGCGGCTCGAGCACGACGACCGGGATCTCCGCGCCGTCTTGCGCTGCACCAGTCTGTCGCGGACGGGCAGCATCCCGGCCATCTGCTTCCAGATCGCTGCGTGCGCTCGGCGCTGCCGCCGCTACGCGGCTCTGCGCCGAGAACTTCTTCGGCGGCCGACCTGCACGTCGACGTTCGGATCGTCGCGCAGGTTCAGGTACCACGCGGGGGTGCGCGGGTGCGCCGCCCTTCGATGCGACGATCGCATAGCCGGTCGGCGTCTTGCCGTAGATGAGCGGCAGCACGTGGCGCTGCTTCGACTTGCGCCCGGTCGGTGGTGAGCAGGAGCGTCGGCACCGGTTCGCCGCCCCACGGGCGGCGTCCACAGTGATGACCGTCGGCGCCGTTGCTCTCGACGGTAGCGCTTCACGTGGTTGCGGATCCAGTCCGGGAGCTGCGCGTTCTTCTGCCATCGGGTGTCCTCGCTTCCGGGCGCGTGGTGAGCACGTGGATCGGATCGCCGCGGCGCACCGCGCCCGGCTCGGCGACCCGCCAGTAGATGCCGCGCAGGTTCGCGTGGCGCGTCGCTCGGCGCTGCACGAGGCGCAGCGCGTCGCCGCCGAAGCGCCCCTGGAACTTCGCGCAGCCGTTGTGCGGCTTCGGCGTCACCTCGACGATCGCGGCGCCCACGCGCAGGCGCGTGCCCGTCGGCAGATTCGCCGCGGAGAGGTCGAGCTCGACGGAACAGGTTGTCGCCGAACAGCGTGAGCGACTGGCCGTTGGCGATCAGCGCCGCCACGTCCGGCCTGCATCACGGCGAGCTGCGCCTCGGGATCGCGCGGCGGGCGCCGGTTCCAGCCGTCGCCGGGCACGCCCTCTTCGCGCGTGAGCGCACTGTGCTCGAGCGTCTCGCGCACGCCGTCGGCGATGGCGCCGCACGATCAGCGCGACGCGCCCGACGTCGCGCGGCGCCGTCGTCAGCGCGCGCAGGCTGCGCCTCGAGCGCGGCGAGCGGCGAGATGCGCCGGCGGCGTACGCCGGGCAGGCTCCGACGCCTTCGGCTGCGAGCTGCAGTCATCGCGCGGCAGGTCCGAGCTCTCCGCGAAGCCATCGCGCGCGTGGCGACGATGCGCGCGGTCGCCGTCGCGGTGGCGACGAGCTCGCCGTCCTCCGGTGCGCAGCTCGCCCGGCGAGGAACGCGATCGAGCCGCCGCGCGCGACGACACGGCCTTCCGCGATCAGCGCGTCCGCGCGCTTCACGGTGAAGCTGACCTTGAGCTCGAGCGTCGGCGCGAACTGGTCGGGTGCGAGCGTGCACTGGAGCGCGGGGCCGAGCGTGTCGTCGAGCATCGCGGCGAGGAAGCCGCCCTGCACGACGCCGATCGGGTTCGCGAACTCGGGGCGCGCCGGGAAGCGCACGCGGATCGTGCCCTGCGCACTCGTCGATCGCGAGCAGCTCGAAGCCGAGCAGCGCGGCCGCGGGCGGCGGCGGCCGGCGATCCTCCATCACGTCCCAGAAATAACCCTCGCGCATGCGAAACCTCGAAGTCGCGCGCAGGATACAATGGCGCTGGCTGTTTCGCAGCGAGGAGATGCGATGCACTCACAGCCGCCTGACCACCGTCGTGATCGACTGCGCCGAGGCCGACTACGAGCAGCGGCGCGGCGTTCTGGAGCGCAGCGCTCGGCCGGCCGATCGTCGATCCGCGAACGAGCGCTTCTCGTCGCTGCGCGGCCGGACTCGCGGGCGAGGGCTCGCCCTATCTCGGCTTCCAGCGCGTGCCGAGCGCCGAGCGCGCGATCCATCTCGACATCGAGACCGACGACGTCGCGGCCGAGGTCGCGCGGCTCGAGACAGCTCGGCGCCACCGTGAAGGCGCGGATCCGCAACCACGTGGTGATGGTGGCGCCGTCGGGCCACGCCTTCTGCGTGGTTCCGTCGCGGCGCCGCGACTTCCCGGCCGGCGCCGCGCAGTGGCCGTAGGCCTCAGCGCGCGAGCAGGAACGGGACGATCTGCTGCCACGGCTGCGCGCAGTCGTTGTGCCCGCACGGCAGCACGATGCAGCTCGGCATCCCGCTGCCGCATCGTGCAGCGCGCGCATGCGCGAGCGGGATCGAGTCGATCGCGCTCGCCGTGCAGCAGCAGGATCGGGCCCGAGAACGCGCGCACCGCGGCGAGGTTGTCGAACGGGTCGCGCACGAGCCAGCCCGGCAGCCCAGAACAGCTCCGACGCCAGCGCGCGCACGCTCGTGAACGTCGACTCGAGCACGAGCCGCGCGAGCGGGTCGCTCCTGCGCGAGGCGCGCAGATCGCGCCGCCGCCGAGCGAGCGGCCCCAGCCGGCGATGCGCGCGCGATCGACACGCGGCTGTGACGCCGCCCAGTCGTACGCGGCCGATGCATCGCGCGCGTGATCGAGGCCTGCGACGGCGATCCCGGACGAGCGCCCGTAGCCGGGATACTCGACGAGCAGCGACCGAGATGCCCGCTTCGCGCAGCGGTGCGAACGGCTCGAGCCGGAGGTCGATCAGCCTCGCCGTTGCCGTGCGTAGACGACGAGCGGCGTGAGACTCATCCCCGGTGCCCGCGCCGCGAGCAAGACGCCTCGCTGCGCACGCCCGCGCTCTCGAGCCAGATGCGCTCGGCGCGCGGTCCGAGCACGACGTCGGCGCCGGCGCCGCGGCGGCACCGGGTAGAGCACCCGCCGGCCCGCCGCAGTGCACGAGCCAGAACGCACCGCCCGACGAGCGCGAGCGCGCGGCGACGAGCCAGCGCAGCGTGGCCATCATGACAGCCTCGCGCAAGCGCGCGATCGTGCGCGCGGCCGAGCAAGAGCTGCGCCGTGAGCGCGCCCATCAGCGCGAGGAACATGTCCCACTGCGTATCCCAGACGTCGCCCTGCGTGCCGCAGGAACGCGTTCGGCCGCTTCGCCGCCGAGCAGCGCCGCCCACCACTCGATGAACTCGTAGGTCGCGCTGATCGCGAGACACGTGGCGGTGACGAGCGAAGCAGCCAGCGGCCGCGTTGCAGCGGCGAGGTGCGCAGCAGCAGTCTCGCGCGCGAGCAGCGCGGGCACGAAACCCTGCGCCGAAGTGGCCGACGCCGGTCGTAGTGGTTGCGCGCGAGGCCGAGCGCGTCTTGCACCCAGAAGCCGATCGGCACCTCGCGCATAGGTGTAGTGACCGCCCACGCACAGGATCACCGCGTGCACCGCGAGCAGCGTGTAGACGAGCGGTGTGAGCGGGAAGCGCGCGCGCGGTGGCGACGAGGATCGGCGCGCCGATCAGCACGGGAAACACCTCGAGCCACCACGTGGTGCGATCGTGCGGCGCGAGGCCCGAGATCACGAGCGCCGTTCCCGGCGATGCGGCGAGCAGCGCGGCGTGGTAGCCCTTCATGTGCGCGCGGAGGAATTTGTAAGAAAAAACGCGCTGCGCAGCGCGCGCGCATTCCACCCTACCCCGCAGACAGATGCCAGCGTCAGTCCGCGCTGCGATAGATCGCTCCCGAATCGCAGGTGGCCGCCGCCGCATTGAGCTGCTTGTTGGAGGCCGCGGCGTCGGCGTCGGGTGTACCACCACTCCCACGACTTGGCGTGCGACTGCAGCGTCGCCGTGGCGCCTTCGATGAAGAAGCTGCCCGCGTGCATCTGAGGCGTCGGCGTGCGGCACGAGGATTCGCAGCCGGTACTCCACGCCCTTCTTCACGCGAGCGCGCGCCAAGTCCTTCGACCCACGCCTGAAGCGTCGGCGATCGTCTTGCCGCTGTTGACCTGTGCACTTCGTGTAGTCCATGACTTCTGCAGACGCATGAAGCGGAACCCCAGGCCAGTGAATATGCGGCACCAGCTTCTTCATCGGCGCCTCCCACGCGGACTGATGGTCGCGCGCAGCCTCGACAGGCTTCGTGCAGGCCGCGTCAATTAATCTCCACACTCGCTCCGACGGCGCCATCAGCTGTCGATGACTCTCCGATCGCCGGATCGCCGAAATCGGCAACGAGGCGATCAGGTTCTCCGCGGGCCTTCGAGGCACGGGCGTAGCGGCGCGTCAGCGGCGTGCGAGCCGAACGCGCGGTCGACCTCGGCGCGCGCGGCAGCAGCGTCAGCGCGGTGAGCTCGCGTTGCAGGCGATCGCGGCACCAGACGCGATAGGGCTTGACCGGCTCTTCGAAAGGCGACGCCCGACACCTCGTGGCAGAACGCGTTTCTCGCCGCGCGGCGTAGGCGGCCGCGTTCGCGTCGAGATGGGCAGACTAGACCTGCGCGATCGCATCGCATAGCGCGCCGAGATCGCTCGGGATCTCGTGGGTGCGGTCGCAGACGCGAAGCGCTCTGGCCGCAGGTTCCAGATGCGCGCCACCCACCTCGTACATGCCGGGCGCGCGCATCGCGCGTGATCGCGCGGGCGCGGGATGCTCGCGAAGTGCCGGAACAGCGACGCGAAGAAGCCGAAGTCGGCCTCCGGTCGGCCGCTCGCCGAGCACGAACGGCCGTCGCGCGAACACGGGCTCGAGCGCAGCGAGCGTCGTCGAGGTAGGCGGCCTCCACGGCCGCGCGCGTGGTCGCAGTTCACGCCGTCGCCGCGACGAACGTGCCGAACTGCCGGCGTCGCCAGTACATCGCGCTTGAGCCACTGCGGGCCGGGCTCGTCGGCTGCGTGCTCGGAGAGCCACGCGCTCATGAGGCGCGCCGTTCTCGGGATACGACCAGCGATAGTGCATCGCGGATCGCCACAGCCACTCGTCGGCGTAGTCCTCGGACGAGTCGCAGAAGAACGCTACCGCGGTGCGCGCGGCGTCACGGCGGGCTCGGGACGCACGCGCTCGAAGTAGCTCGATGATCAGCGTCGTATCGACGAGCCAGCTGCCGTCCGCGCATTCGACCTGCGGCACCTGCACGACGCCGGTGTGCTGGTGCGGCGCGCCGCATGTTCGCGCGCGAGAACGGCTCGAGGCGATAGGCGATCCCTTTCGCGCGCAGGTACGCCCTCGAGCTTGCCCGTGTAGTACGACGCCGTGCGGTGCCGTAGACGACGAGCGGCGAGCCGGAGGTCATCAGCACGCGCCGGCGACCGTTCGCCTGCAGCTCGATCACGTTGCCCTCCGGATCGGCGACATAGCACCAGGTGACACGGAGCGCCGTCCGCCATCGCGAAAGCGTGGACGATCTCGCCGACCGCCGCGCCGCCGCGCGAGCACCTCGTCGCGCGCTTCCGGATCGTCATGCGACCAGCGAACGCGACGTGCGCGAAGCCGGGGCGGTTCACGGCGCGCGCCACCTCGCTTCGCCAGCGCGGAGCATGAGTAAGATCTCGAGCGCGGGTCCGTCGAAGCCGTGCCCCGGTAGCCGCAGATGCACGCCGCGCAGGCTCGCGCCCGGGATGCCCGTGCCGGCCTCGAGCTCCGCGCCTGCGTAGTCGCGCTTCGGCGCGGCACGGGCACGCAGCCGAACGCGTCTTGATAGAAGCGCGCCAGCGCGCGCCAGTCCCTCGCGATCAGGTTCGTGTGGACGTATTTCGCGCCGGCGATCACAGACATGCTCCCACGCTCCCCGCTCGCAGGAACTCGACGAAGAACGACACGGGACCCGCCGGCGCGACGTGGTGCTTCACCTCGGGGAGGCACGACCCCCGGCAACAGCGGTGTGAGGCGCTCGTGGCTGTGGAACGGAGCATCGACGTAGTAATCGAGAGAGCCTCGCGTGACCTGGATCCGCCCGCGCCCAGATTGCTCGCTTCGTCGAGTGAGCGCGACGGAGCCGCCTCGAGACCGTGTTCTCGTCGAAGACCGCAGTTCGGCGATAGGGCTCGTAGCCGGCGGGAATCGACTCGTCGATCGCATCCGGAGCAATCGATCTCGATTCCGATCTGCGACTGGCGTCCTTCGGGCGTCAGCACCCACGGCCGTTTCGCGGAACGGAGGGTCGGTGGTCGCTGGTGGAGCCGATGTCCGCAGGCGAGCTCGGCGATCCACTCCGAATTCGCGTCTCGTGGAACGCGACGATCGCGCGGTTCATCCGATGGTCCCGCCCCGGATCCCCGAGCGGGAAGTTCACGCGGTAGGGCCGCGCGTCGTCGACCGCGCGAGACGAAGGGGGGGCGGCGAGCAGGCGCTCGCGATAGGCGCGCACGCGCGCGTGCCCGGTGGCAATCGGGTGGACTCCAGTCTGCGTAGAAGACGCGATGGCGCGGCGGCGCAGTCGGCGAGGCTGAACGCGCCGCCCGCGGCCCACTCGCGGCTCGCGCAGCTGGCCGTCGAGCCAGCGGTAGGCGGTGTCGAGCAGCGCGCGCGCTTCGCCGACGCCGTGCGGGTCGCGCGCTCCGCGGCTTGCGGATCGCGTCGGCCACGATCTTCTGCATCGGCGTCATCACGTAGTTGTCGAAGAAGCGGTCCAGCATGCGCACGTCGAGCGCGGCGCGCGGATCGTCGGGAATCGGAGCGCACGCGGCCGCGATGGATGGAGGTCGAGGTGCTCGACGATGATCGCTCGCCTCCACCACGGTGCGGCCCGCCGTCGACGAGCACGGGCATCTTGCGCAGCGGCCAGCGCGCGGCGAACTCGGCCGCGATCTGCTCGCCATCGTCGCCGGGCGCGAGCATGCGCAGCTCGAACGGCGTGTCGTTCTCGTAGAGCGCGATCAGCACCTTCTGGCAGTACGACGAGAATGGATGGGCAGTACAGCTCGAGCGACATCTCAAGACCTTTCGAGGATCTCCGCGGCGGCGCGCTCGCCGGATCGTACCGCGCCGTCGATCGCGCCGTGCGAGATCGGTCGCCGTCTCGGTGCCGGCCCAGTGCACGCGTCCGAACGGCTCGCCGCAGCAGAGTGCCCGTAGCGCGTGAGCGTGCCGGGCGTGAAGTGCGCCATCGAGCAGCCGCGCGACCACTCCTCGTTCCACCACGAGGTCTCGATGAACTCCGCGGGCTTGCGCCGCGCGCGGGCCGAAGCGCGCGGCGAGCGCGTCGAGCACGGCCTTGCGCCGCACGCCGGCGTCGAGCGACGCCGACGCGCTCGGCGATCGGCCCGAACGCGAACGCCGCCATGATGCCCGGACTGCCGGACGGGCGGCTCGCGTCGATCGTGAGCTCGACGGCGCGATCCCGGCTCGGCCGATCTGGCCGCTGTAGCCGTCGGCGCGCCAGAACGGCTCGTCGTACACGACGAGCGTCTTGGTCGCCTGGCCGCCGATCGCGTTGCGGTAGAGCGTCGTGCGATCCTCGGGCAGCGGCGGATCGAACGCGATCTCGAGCGCGAGCGCCGGCGGAACCGACACCACGGCGTCGTCGCGCCGAGACCGCGAGCTGCGTCGCCGGCGACGACGACGCGATCGTCGCGCTGGCGTGATCGAGCGCACCGGCGCGTCGAGCCGAGACGACTCACCGAGCTGCGTCGGCGACCCGCTGCGCGATCGAGCCGGCGCCGCCGTTCACGAGGTTCTCCTGTGCGCCGTTCTCGATCGAGAACAGCGTGTCGATGCTCCCGTGCGCGCGCGCCAGATACAGCAGATGGAGCAGCGACACCTCGGACGAGGTCGGCCGTCATGAGGCCGCGCAGCGCCGACTCGAAGAGATCGCGGCGCGATCGCCGTGCGGATCCCGCGAATGCTCGAGCCAGCGACGCGACCGACCGCGCGTCCCACTCGGCGGCGCGCGGCGCGGTCCACGGCGCATCGAGCGGCACCCGTCTGCGCCATCCGGTTGATCTTCCAGCTGCGCGAGCGCGAGCGTCAGCACCGCGAGCGGGCTGATCTTCGGGATGAGCCCGGTGTAGCGGCGCGTGCGTCCCTCGCCGATCAGCAGGTGCGCGCCCTTCACCCACGTCTTGTAGGTGGTCGACGCCCACCTCGCTCGCGAGGCCGAGGATCGCGTCGTGCTTCGGGCCGAGCCACGCGCCGCCGCGATCGACGGTCGATCCGTCCGCGAGCGGCTCGCGTCCAGATCCGGCCGCCGACGCGGTCGCGCGCTTCGAGGACGACGACCGACTTCCCGGCCTGGCGGAGGCGCACGTGCCGCGGTGAGGCCGGCATACCAGGCACCGACCACGCAGGCGTCGCATTCCACCCGCTCGGCCACGAAACACCTTAGCGTGTTAGCGGAATCCTTCGAGAGCTGTAGACCTCGGCTTCAGAGAGACCACGTCTGATCTCGACCACCTTGCGAGGGGAGGTCTTACGCCTGCGGCAACGGCTTTCAGGCAAGGGGACGCCTCCTGAATAGCCCAGCGCTTCGGCGACGACCCCTCGATCGCTCGCGTTGGCCTTTGCCACGTTCTGCCGGAGCAGTCACCACGCACTCAGGGTGTTGCCCAACCAGCCAGCCACAGCGCTGCGGGAAGATCCAGGGACGCCTGTACGACCTGGAGCTTGATCGTCGAAGTTCATTGTCATCGAGCGCTTCGCCCCAGGACTGCACCCGGTCATCGCTACGCTGGCTTCGAATTCAATGGCATGGGTCGTGGCAGCCGTCTATTCGGAAGACGCATATAACCAGCGGCTGCGTTTCCGGCGGACCCACGACAGGCACGATCTCAGAAGTCGATCAGGTCGTGCCATCGCAGAACCCGGCATGCGCTGCTGAAGCAGCTGTGGTGATCGCCGCCATACACTGTAGCAGCAGAAGCCAATCAGGTGAGAAAGCCCGCGTCGATCCAGCTTGGTATCAACAGGCGGGAGCGTCCCGCGTCGGGCATCATTCGCCCGTTATCGCGGAAATCCGCTGGCAACCGGCAGCGACACTTCGCTGCTGGGCGTCTCGAACCTGGCGAATTCGCCACCATGAAATACAATTTTTCAGAGAGGACCTCGTGGAATCGCGGGGACAATCGTCCGGCGACGCCATCCGAGCTGTCTTGCCAGACTCTACCAGATTTCCCGTGCAGGGCGCCGGCGCGCGTCAGCTGCGGCGCCTCAGCGCAGGCGGAGAATAGCAGGTGTAGAGGCAGCCCTGTCGCGAGCGTCGCTAATGTGCTGGGGCGTGCACTGGCATCGGGGGTGAAACTCAGCACGCTGCTGGACATGGCGGAGAGCGCTCGCACACGCCAGCGGCACCTTCGGGCAGCTGACGGTGAGCTCCGGGCTCCGTTGCAGACACCGGGAGGGTCGTTGGAGAGAGTTCGGGTCTGCGAGGCCACGCAGATGAGGAACCGCGAACGCACCGCAGAGCACGGCCCAGGTCGTTGTAGCTGGACCAGACAGCGGGGGATCACGTCGCGCGGTTCGCCAGTGACACTCGTTCGCCGCCGAACGGATAGGCTGCAAAAATGCGGCGTCTTGTTATGCGGACAGCCATCGAGACGTCTCGGCTCTGCGCATTCCTGGTAGCGCGCTATTGACAAACATGGAGCGTCCGGGCTTGCGCATGACGAGCCTGCGCCATACGCCTCGAGGAACGTGGTGGCGGCTTGGCCGGCGCACCAGCGAGATCGTTCGCTCGGGTGGGGCTCCTCGAGAAGGACGTCGATCGCAGCCGAGTAAGAGCCAAGAAGACAGGGAGTTCGATCACGCTCGGGATGCATTTCCTGCATGGCTGGAGGGGAGTGGAGAGTCCTGGCGAGGAGCCAATCGAACGCGTGCCAATCGAGGCGGTCGTAGAGCGCGCTGGGAGGAACTCGCCCCAGAACGAAGGCGTGATTTTCACCGGCTGGCGTGACCGTTGTTGCCAAACGAATACGAAGGTTCGCGAGAGATCAAATGAGTGCGCCATGTCAGGCGCTCGCCGGCACGCCTAACTGTTAATGGCGAATGCGAGCCGACGCGGCTCAACCCTGCGAGAACTCGCAGCCCATTAACCACTCGTGGAAGAAGCTGGAACGCCGCGCGGGAATCGATGGAGTTGCGGACGCGATAGCAGCCCGCTAAAGGCTGAAGTCGCGCAGGACAGCGCGATTCCCGATCACGCGCCGCCCGGCGCGGCTGGACCTCGACGCGAATCCAGCCGGATGGCGACCTGAGGCCTACCACCAGCGTGACGGGTCGACCGGAACCGACATCGAGGGCGCTTCGGTGCCGCCGTCGACCTGGAAGATCTTGCCCGTCACCCAGCCCGCTCGCCGGCGACGCCAGGTAGAGCGCGCACGCGGCGATGTCCTCGACGGTGCCCGGCCGGCCCATCGGCGTGTTGCGGCTCGAACTGCGTCGCGCAGCTCGTCGTTCGTGAGGACGACCTGCAGCGCGTCGGTGGCGACGCCGCCGACGGAGATCGCGTTGCACGCGCGCACCTTGGGCGCCACCTCGACGGCGAGGTTGCGCGTCATCATGTTGAGCGCGGCCTTGCCGGCGCCGTAGGCGACGAACGCTGGTCTGCACCATGTCGCTCGAGCGCGACGAGATGTTCACGATCGCGCCGCCGCCGGCGCGTCTCGACCATCTTCGGGATGCACGAGCCGCGAGAGCAGGAACGCGCTGCGTCACGTTGAAGCGGAGCGCCGTTCTCGAAGAAACGCTCGCTCGTCTCGAGCGCCGCGCGCGGACCGGTGCCGCCCGCGTTGTTCACGAGGACGTCGATGCGGCCGAACTCCTCGAGCGCCGCCTGCGACGAGCCGCTCCAGGTCCTCCGTCTGCATGCACGTCGGTCGGCACCGCGAGCGCGCGGCGGCCGCGCTGCGCACCTCCTCGCGACGGCCTCGATGTCGGCCTGGCGTGCGCGCGGCGCACACGACGTCGGCGCCCGCCTCGGCGAACGCGAGCGCGATGCCGCGGCCTGATCCCCTTGCCGGCGCCGGTGACGATCGCGACGCGGTCCGTGAGCTTGAAGCGGTCGAGGATCAGCTTCGCGAGCGCCGCCGCGGCGCGCCCGCTGACGAGCGGCAGGTCGAGATAGGTCTGGATGCCGCCGGCTGCGCGGCACACGTACGGGATCGCGTTCACGCAGTGCATCGCGGTCGGCGACGATGCCGCGGTTGCGCTCGAGGCCCGCCTCGATCGACTCGGGATGCCAGCCGTGGAACGTCACGCTTCGCGGTCGGATCGCCCGTGACCTCGACCTCGAAGCGCTGGCCCTCGGGCCCGAACGTCCACGGCGGGATCGAGGTGCTCCTGGCCCATGAACCAGTTCGTGCGCACGGTCATGCACGGGCTCGCCGCCGCACCGTCGCCTCGCCAGGTGAAGCGCTGCGCCGCGACGCGGCCGGGCTGGATCGGGCCGATCGGCGAGTCGATCGGCGCCGTCGCGACGGCGACCTCGTGCTTCGACGATCTTCTCGTCGTCGAGCGCGACGCCGAGCGCGTCGGCCACCATGTCGATCGACTGCAGGAAGCCGCTCGCCCATGCACCGCGACCATCGGGCTCTGCGCGGCCTCTTCGGGCGTCTTGCCGAACAGCATCATGTCGCCGATGACGCTCCGGCGCGTCGTAGCGTGCGGCATGTCGGAGAACTCCTCCGCGCGCACGTGCGTGACGCTGCGCGAGAGCGCCGGAGACCATCAGCGGGAAGCGCTCGGTGATGCCGCCCGGGTGGATGCCGGTGCCGTGCAGCGTCACGCCGCCCTTCTGACACGCGGCCTCGAGCGCCGGCGACGTCCGCGCGCGTTCGGATAGAACCAGCTGAGCGGCGTGACCACGTTCTTGCCCGACGCGGAGGATGCGCGATCACCTGCGTCGCGCTTCGCCGATGATCGGCGAGTACAGCACGCAGTCGGCGTCGAGCGCGAGCAGCGCGGCGACGTCGTTGCGTCGCCTTCACGCCGATCGGCGCGATGCCGGCGAGCTCGCCGACGTCGCGGCCGTCCTTCGGCGCGCTGTGCACCCAGCAGCCGACGAGCTCGAGCTCGGGGTGCGAGACGATGCCCTCGATCGCGGCGCGGTCCGACGCCGCCGGTGGCCCACTGGATCACGCGATACGTCACGGTGGCGACCTCCCTCTGCGCGCAAGGAGCGCCACGCCATCAGCCGCGCGATCGGCGCGTCAAGCGCGTGCGTAGCGGCGCGAGCGCTCCGGACGAGCAGTCGCGCCTCGCGACCAGGCCCCGCGAGCGCGGGCTCCGGCAGACACTGCGGCGTGATCTCGCTCGCGCATGTCGCCGGTGTGGTACTGCGCGCCGCCCTCGAGGTGATAGGCCGAGCGGTAGTAGAACGAGAGCAGGTTCGCGGCGCACTTGCCCCGATCTGAGTACGGGACGTTGCCCGCGAACGGATCGTCTGGGCTGGCGGCCGGCGAGCGCAGCGTCGTAGGTGCCCGCGCCGATCGAGTGCCGGTCGGCGGTCTCGTCGAAGAACGTCGCGCGACCAGGCGGCTCGTCGCGCTCGGGTCGCTGCTTCAGATAGCGGTCGAACCACGCGAGCGTGTAGTAGAGCGACGACGCGCTCGCCGTAGCGGCTCGACGGGAAGTTCGCCGGGAAGGGCTGGTAGCCCCACTCGCAGTGGTCGCTCGCGCGCGCGTGATCGACATCGTGTCGACGCCCGCGGCGACGAGCTGGTCGTAGGCGGTGCCCGCGACGTGCTGATCGGGGTCGCGGGTTGCTGCATCTTCGGCGTCGGCGTCGCGGGAACGCGTAGTCGGTGGCGAAGAAGAGCGTCGGCGGATGCGTCGCGGCACGCTCGGCGGCGAGAGTCGGCGTCGAGATTGTCGTACGAGACGATCGCGTCGACGCGCGCGTCCTACTGGCCGAGCGGGCGTCACCGCGATCGCGCCGTACGAGTGGCCCGGCGATGCCGATGTGCTCGGGATCGACGCTCTCCCCAGTACGGGTTGTAGGGCGGCGTGCCGGCTCCGTTCGGCTCGAGGCCCGCGCGGATAGCGGGTTCGCCGGCTTCGACAGGACGAAGTCGAGCGCCGAGCTCATGTCGTTCTCGTAGAGCGCTCGCGTTGCTCGACGGGCAGTCGAACGTCTGGGTGCCGTCGGGCTCAGTGGCCGCAGTTCTCGCTGTCGCCCTGGCCCTGCGGATCGACGATCATCACCACGTAGCCCGCCTCGGCCATCTCCTCGGGGAACCACAGGTTCACCTCGTTGTACGACTGGAGCCCGGGCGAGAACGCGGAGCACGGGATAGGCTGGCGTCGCGTCGTTCGGCGCGAACAGGCCGCGCGCGCAGCTTCGCGCCGCTGCGCGGTTGATGAAATAGAACTTCGCGTGCCGGCCGCGGCCGGCGCGCCGCCCACTCTTCGGGGCTGCGCCACGGGTCGGTCGCCTTCGACTGCGGAAGCGTGCCGGCGCCCGCGTGCAGCCGCACGATCGGATCGGTCGGCCCACTCGACGCGGTGACGGTGCGCGAACTCGATCTCCTCGATCGCGACGCTGCTCCTGGTCCTTCGCGAGGAACGCCGGGGCTGTCCGCGGCGTCGCTGGTATTGCTGGTAGCCGCACGCGACGTTGTCCGCGTCGCGCTGCGTCCAGGCGATGGTGTTAGGCGCCGAGATCGCCCACGTACTCGTCGCACGCCTGCGCATGGGCGACCGTCGATACGAACATTCCGGCCGCGAGCCACGCTGCGAACGTACGCATGGCAGGCACGCTATCACGCTTCATCGAGCGCAGCGCGCGGGAATGTTATTCGGAAGTCGAACGAATCAGATGTCGGCGCGCGGCATCTCGAAGTTGATCGCGCACGAGGCCCGCCGTTGCAGCCGTAGATCTCGCCCGTCACGAAGCTCGCCGCGGGCGACGCCAGGTAGAGCGCGCACGCCGCGATGTCCTCGACCTCGCCGAGCCGCGCCATCGGCGTCATGTCGACCATCATCTTCTCGACCTTGTCGTTCAGGATCGTGCCGAGCGCGTCGGTGCGGATCGAGCCGACCGCGATCGCGTTCACGCGCACCTTGGGCGCGAAGTCCTGCGCGAGCTGCTCGGTCAGGAACGAGCGCGGCCTTCGCGGTGCCGTAGGCGGCGAAGCCCGCCGAGTGCAGCCGACCTGCGACCGACGAGATGTTCACCACCGCGCCCTTGCCCGCCGTCTTCACGATCTGCGGCACCACGAGGCCGCGTCATCTCGAACGCGGTGGTGACGTTGAAGCGGAAGCAGGACTCGAAATCCTTCTCGCTCGTCGCGAGCGTCGGCTTGGGCGGCCAACCGCCCGCGTTGTTGACGAGGATGTCGACGCGGCCGAACTCGTCGAGCGCGGCGTCGAGCAGCTGCTTGCGCTGCGCGAGCTCGAGACGTCGCACGGCACCGCGATCGCGCGGCGCCCGCGCGCGCGGACGGCGGCGGCGGTCTCTTCGATCTGCGCGACGCTGCGAGCCGACACCACCACGTCGGCGCCCGCGTCGGCGAACGCGAGCGCGCAGCCCGCGCCGATGCCGCGGCCGGAGCCGGTGACGATCGCGACTTGTCCATCGAGGCGGAAACGGTCGAGGATGCTCGCATGGGGACTCTTCTGGATGGGCATTCTACCGGGTGCTCGATGGACTTCGCTCGGCTTCGCCTCCGGCTGCGCGAAACTTGCGCGGCGGCGCGCGTCGAACGCGGTGAGCAGCGCGTCGCTGCGCGCCGCCACGCTGCAGGCGCCACGAGGTGCGTGAGCACCCACGGCTCGTCGGCGCGCACGGCGTCGAGCACGAGCGCGCCCACCTCGTCGGGCGAGAACATCTCCTCCCGCGCGCGAGCGGCCGCGAGCTGCTCCTGGCTGTCCGGGCGCGAGCTCGCGCGGCTCCGCGCGCACGCCGTCGGGGCGGTTGCGATCCGACTCGAGGATGCGCGTCGCGACGCCGCCCGGACACAGCACCGAGACGCCGATGCCGTGCGGCGCGAGGTCGGCGCGCAGCGACTCCGAGACGCGACCACCGCGAACTTCGACGCGGTGTAGACGCCGTACTCGCGGCAGCACGCACAGCCCGCCATCGACGCCGTGTTCACGACGTGCGCGGGCGCGCGCTGCGCGATCATGCGCGGCACGAACGCCGAGATCCGGTGCACGACACCGAACAGGTTCACCTCGAGCACCCAGCGCCAGTCGGCATCGCTCATCGAGGGCAGCGGACCGCGCACGAGCACGCCCGCGTTGTTGCACAGGAGATGGCAGCCGCCGAAGCGCGACCACGCGGCGTCGCGCGAGCGCGTCGAGCGTCGGCGCGGCGCGTGACGTCGCAGTGCACCGCGAGCGCCTTCGCCGCCCTGCTCGCCGATCTGCACCGCGACGCGCCTCGACCGCCGCGAGCTCGATGTCCGCCGCGACGACGCCGCATGCCCGCGCTCGCCGCCGCGCGCGCGATGCCCTCGCCGATCCCGCTTCCCGCGCCCGTAACGACGGCTACGCGACCTTGCAGATCCTGCATCCAGCCTCCTCGCGCTTCGTGTAACTTAGGCGGCTACGCGCCGCCGCCGCACCGCGGCTTCCACGAGGATGCCTCGATGGCCTACGACCTCGTGATCCGCAACGGCACCCTGATCGACGGCACCGGCGCTGCCCGCGCGCACGGGCGACGTCGCGCTACAGGACGGCCGCATCGCCGCCGTGGGACGAGGTGTCGGGCGCGGCCGCGCGCGACGATCGACGCGACCGGCCTCGCCGTGACGCCCGGGCTTCGTCGACATCCACACGCACTACGACGGCCAGGCCACCTGGGATCCGCAGCTCGCGCCGTCGTGCTGGCACGGCGTCACCACGGCGGTGATGGGCAACTGCGGCGTCGGCTTCGCGCCGGTGCGCCCGGGCCAGCAGCGACTTCCTGATCCAGCTGATGGAGGGCGTCGAGGACATCCCCGGCACCGCGCTGCACGAGGGCATGCAGTGGGAGTGGGAGACGCTTCCCGAGTATCTCGACGCGCTCGACGCGGCGCCGCGTTCAGCATGGACCTCGGCACGCAGGTGCCGCACGGCGCCGTGCGCGCCTACGTGATGGGCGAGCGCGGCGCGAACGAACGCGCCCGCGACGCCCGAGGAGCATCGCGCAGATGGCCGACGCTCGTGAAGCAGGGCGTCGCCGCGGGCGCGCTCGGCTTCTCCACCTCGCGCACGATCGCGCACCGCGCGATCACGGGCGAGCCGGTGCCCGGCACGTTCGCGGCCGAGGACGAGCTGTTCGGGCTCGGGCGCGTGCTCGGCGAGCTCGGGCGCGGCGTGTTCGAGCTCGCGGGCGCGGGCGCGGCCGGGCGAGGACATCGCCGCGCCGAAGGCCGAGCTCGACTGGATGCGCCGCCTGTCCGCGCGAGATCGGCCGGCCGATCACGTTCGCGATGCTGCAGGTCGACGCGGCGCCGCAGCTCTGGCGCGAGCTGCTCGAGCTCTCCGCCGACGCGTGCGCGAGGGCGCGCAGATCTATCCGCAGGTCGCGGGCCGGCCGTTCGGCATGCTGATCGGACACCAGACGACGATGCACCCGTTCGCCGCGTGCCCGACCTACGCGGCGCTGCTCGCGCTGCCGCTTCGACGAGCGCGTGCGCAGCATGCGCAGCGCCGAGGTGCGGCGCGCGATCCTCGCCGAGGCGTCGCCGCGAGACGTCGATGCTCGCTGCGCGGGCTGCACCGCATCGTTCCCGATGGGCGATCCGCCCAACTACGAGCCCGAGCTACGAGGACTCGATCGAGGCGGATGCGAAGCGCACGAACCGCGACGCCACCGAGCTGCTCTACGACCGCCTGCTCGAGCGCGACGGCCGCGAGCTGTTCCTCGTGCCCGTGCTGAACTACTCCGAGCTCACCGCCGACCCGATCCGCGAGATGATGTACCACCCGCGCGCCGTCGCTCGGGCCTCGGCGACGGCGGCGCGCACTGCGGCGCTGATCTGCGACGCGTCGCATCCAGACGTTCATGCTCACGCACTGGGTGCGCGACCGCAGCCGCGGCGCGCGCATCCGCCGTGAGTTCGCGGTGAAGCGCATGACGCGCGGACACCGCCGAGCTGTTCGGCCTGCGCGACCGCGGCGTGCTCGAGGTCGGGCAGAAGGCCGACCTCAACGTGATCGATCTCGACCGCCTGCGCCTGCGCGCGCCCGAGATGATCTTCGACCTGCCCGCGGGCGGGAAGCGCTTCATGCAGCGCGCGAGCGGCTACCGGCGCGACGATCGTCGTCGGGCGAGCGTCGTGCTCGAGCACGACGAGCCGACCAGGGCGCTGCCGGGCCGGCTGGTGCGGGGCGAGCAGGGCTGAGCGCGTGATCTACGACCCGTACTCGCGGCCGTTCCAGGAAGATCCGTACCCGCTCTACAAGCACTTCCGCGACGAAGAGCCCTGCACCTACAACGCGCAGAAGGACTTCTACGCGCTGTTCCGCTTCGAGGACGTCTGGAACGCGACGCTCGACTGGGAGACGCATGAGCTCGTCGCTCGGTCCCGTGCTCGAGAACCGCGGCCAGGTGCCGCCCGGCGTCTTCTCGATCATCGGCATGGACCCGCCCGCGCACACGAAGCTGCGCAACGTGATCAGCCGCGGCTTCACGCCGCGCCGGATCGCCGCGCTCGAGGACGAGATCCGCGGATCGCGAAGCACTACCTCGAGCCGCTCGCGACGCGCGACGCGTTCGACTTCGAGCAGGACTTCGCGGTGAAGTTCCCGATGGACGTGATCAGCGCGCTGCTCGGGATCCCCGAGGAAGGACCGCGACGCCATATCGCCACGGCATCGATCAGGGGCTCTTCGCGACCCCGACGACGGTCCGGCCTGCGACGAGAGCCAGGCCATCGGCGGCAGCGGGCTCCGGCAGAGCTACATCGCGCGCTTGATCGAGCAGCGCCGCCGCGAGCCGCGCGAAGACCTGATCACGGTGCTCGCGGAGGCGGAGTTCGAGGACGCCGACACGGCGTGCGGCGGCGGCTCTCGGAGCCGGAGTGCATCTCGTTCGTGACGCTGCTCGCGGCGGCCGGCGCGGAGACCACCGGCGAAGCTGCTCGGCCACGCGGTCTACCTGCTCTGGAAGCACCCTGACCAGCGCCGCGTCGGTGTTCGGCGATCCGTCGCGGCTCCCGAACGCGCATCGAGGAGGTGCTGCGCTACGAGGCGCCGTCGCAGTTCCAGGGCCGCGTCGCGATGCGCGACGTCGACCTATCACGGCGTCGACGGATCCCGGCCGGCGCGCGCGTCGCGCTCGTCACCGGCTCGGCGTGCCGCGACGAGCGCGAGTATCTCCGACCCCGACCGCTTCGACGTCGACGCGCAAGCCCGAGCGCGAGGTCTACTTCGGCCACGGCCACCACTGTGTGCATCGGGAAGAGCCTCGCGCGGCTCGAGACGCGGATCGCGCTCGAGGAGATCGCCGCGCGCTTCCCGACTACGAGGTCGACGAGTCGGGCATCACGCGCACCTATCAGGCGCACGTGAAGGGCTACGTGAATCTGCCGATCGCCACGCGCGCCGTGAGCGGGACCGGCGCCCGCGCACGTCGAAGGAAGGAGCAGTTCTCCTCGCGCGGGAACCGCTCGTTCCTGATCCTGCGCGAGCGGGTGGGGCCTGCAGGTCGACAAGGCGATCGTCGTGGACGACCGGCTGGTCGCTCGTCACGGCGCAGTACGCGTGGGCGGCCGGCGACACCTACGTGCCGACGCTGCTTGCTCTGGACGATCGGCGCAGAAGGCGGGAAGACGCGCGCTCCGCGTGCCTGCCGTACTTCCGCGTCGGCGACGATCTCGTGATCCGCGGCAGCAACGGCGGCGGGCCGACCGATCCGCGCTGGGTGCACAACGGTGCGCGCAACTCCGCAGGCGTGGATCCGCGACACGGCGCAACCGGCCGTGCGTGCGCACGTCGCGGCGAGGCGCGGAGCGCGAGCAAGATCTACGCGCGATCTCGCGCGGCAGAGCCGCTCGACCGAGGCTCTACCAGAAGATGTGCGCCCCGCGCGAGCTGCCGCTGGTGGTGCTGCGGGAAGCGGCGACCCTGGCTGCCGACGCGGGAGAACGACCCCGACTGCTCCTGCGCCATCGACGCGATCAGGCGCCCCGTCGCGGCGCTGTGCAGCGTGCAGCGCGAAGAACCGCGCGGCCGTGCCCGGCACGATTCAGACCGACGTGAGCAGCGGCGTCAGTCGAAGCCGGTCCGGTGCACCCGACTGATCAGGCTCGTGTAGAGCAGCTCGAAGTGGTAGCCGGGCGCCCACCGGCACGTGCGATTACGGTCGGCGAGTACGCGATCGCGGCGGCGTGGGTACCAGCTCCGCAGGCAACAAGCTTTCCAGGCGCACCGCGCGATGCAACGGGCGTCGTTCTTTCAGGCGCGCAGTCAGCGCAGCTCGTCCGGTCGCCGAAAGCTTCCGGCTGCATCAGGGTCAGAGCGCTCTTCCTTCATCGCACTCTCGAGATCCTCGGGCGCGGGCAATGCGAAGGATTCGGCGCGTCGGCTTCTCACGGACACGTCCGGCAGCGAAGCTCGCGAACAGCTCGCAGCACAAGCGTCGCCGTCGACCGCCTCGACGCCTGGCGCGCCGCGAAGCGCCGCCCGTCGCGCCGCACCTTGCGACGTAGCAGCGGCGGCGATCGGCGGATGATCGGCCGCTCGCGTGGGCTCGACCGGCGCGCGGTGCGGATGCGCAGTGCCGCGGCGTCGCACGCGAGCTGTCACCGCGGCCAGCGAGAACCCACGCCTCCGCGGGCGATCACCACCGGCGGGGCCCGAGGCCTGGCGCTCGTCCGGAGGTCGCGGAGGCGGCGACGTGGGCTGGGGCTGGAGTGGGAGGATGAATCTCTCCGCTGGACGATCGAATCGGCGCCGAAGACTGCAGCCAGCGCACGCGTACGAAGCTCTTCGCGCATCGCGAGGCCGTAGACGCGCGGGGTTGAACGCCCGGCGGCGCAGGATCGGCTCGCGCGGCGGTCGATCTCGCGCTGCAGCGGCAGCGCCAGCGCCGAGAGCAGCGCCGCGGCGAGGCTGCGCGTGCACCTCGGCGATCGGCCAGAAGCCACCGGTCGGCCGCGAGCGCCGAGCACGAACAGGTCGTGGCGGCGCGGGTGCATTCGCGCCGAAAAGCGTGAGATCGTCGCGTCGTGTGTCGACGAGATCGAGCGAACGGTACAGGTAGCGAAGGTGGTAGCCCGTGGCGCACAAGCACGACGTCGGCGCGCTCGCGCGTGCCGTCGATCCAACACCACCTCCTTGCCCTCGAAGCGCTCGATCGCCAGGCGCGCGCATCACTGCGCCGCTCTCGAGCGCTGCCGAGATCGGATCGCAGATCGTCGCGCGCTTGTCACCTGCGGGTTGCGCGGGCGGCGGCGGCGAGCGCGAGCGCCGTGAAGCGCTGCATTCGCTCGCCGAACATCGTGCGGAATCATGCGCGCGGCGAGTCTTCCCGAACAGCCACTCGCGCTGCCGCGCGCGGCAGCGCGCGCAGCGCGCGCGGGAATCGGATCGCACGGGTGCATCATCGGCGCCGACGCCGCGGTCGGGCCTGCCGATATCAGCTTCGGCATGATCCAGGTGCCGCTGCGCGCGAAGAGGAACACCGCCTCAGCGCCGCCGCGCGCGATCTCGCACGCGAACTCGCAGCCGGTGTTGCCGATCCCGATCCACGACCACGCGCTTGCCGCGCATGTCGTGACCGGCGTGTCCAGGTCGCGGTAGCGCCTGCGCGTGGAGGAGCTCGCCCTCAGAACTGCGCCAGGGATCGCTGGCAGGCGCGGGTGCCAGTAGTTGCCCGAGCACGCGACGCAGCGCGTCATGCGCCGCTGGCGGCCGCTCCGATCGGCGCCGCGCACCGGCGAGCAGCCCTGAGGCTCGAGCGGCTGCGCGACCACCACCTCGCTGCGCAGCGCGATCCGCGTCGCCCGGAAGCCCGAACGCGTCGACGTACGACTCAGAACCACTCGCGCACGCGCGCATGGCCAGGAAGTCGGGCCAGTCGGCCGGCATCCGCGCAGTCGGAGAAGCGGCTCATCGCGAGCGTGCGTGTTGGTCTCGAGCGAGCGATAGGCGGCAGAGCGCCCGTTCGGTTGTCGATCACCCAGTGGCCGCCGATCAGCGGGCGAGCAGCTCCAAGCAATCGACGTCGAGAGAGCGCCTGACCGAGGCGTCCCCGTCGCCGACGAGACGCGCCGGCGCGCCGCGCACGACCGCGCAGCGCGCCATGCGTAGGCGCCGGATGCGGTCGACCTGATCTGGAGCGCGCGAGCAGGCGATCGACGTAGGCGTCGATCGCGCGCCAGCCCGAGGTGTTGCCCCACATGCATGCGCTGCCAGATGAAGATCCGAGCCGATCATCACGTCCGCGGCGGTGAACTGCTCGCCGAGCAGATACGGCCCGGCGCCGCAAGCTCGCGCTCGACCACGATTCTTGCAGGTCTCGAGGTCGGTCCAGCCGCGCTGGCGTCCGCTCTTCACCCGAGCATCGTGTCGACGATCCGCGGGATCGAGCTGACGTGGACGTAGTACGACCAGTCAGCGCGAGACTAGCGCCCGCGCTGCGGGTGCGCCGATCTGGCGGCGCGAGGTTCGCCTCCGGAAGCGGTCGGCGAGTACAGGCAGATCGCCGCGTTCTCGAACGACGCGCGCTCGCCAGTCGACCGAGCGCGGGCAGCTTGCCGGCCGGATTGATCTTCAGGTAGTCCGGCGCGCTTGTGCTCGCCCAACGCGCAGGTCGATCGTGCACGAGCTGGTAGTCGGCTCGCACTCGTCCAGCATCCACCGCGCGATCACCGCGCGGCTCTGCGGGTTGAAGTAGAGCTTCATCGCGCGCGCTAAGGGCGCTTCGGCCTCGAGGTGCTTCCACGCCTTCGGCAGCGAGATGTCGCGGTTGGGCTTCGCGAGGCGGCATGGTGAACTGCGCCGGCGGCTTCCAGCCCATCTCCTTCATCGTCTCGGCCGACGTGCGCCATGTTCAGCATGTCGTGGCTGTAGCAGAAGAGCCCGTTGCCGGCGTAGTAGAGGATCGACAGACCCGGGCACGAAGTCAGGGCGTGCCGTCCGGGCGCTTCGCCGAGCACCTGGTCCCACTGGCGACGACGCGCGGCGCCGTCGACCATGATCCAGTTCTCGGGCGTCGACCAGCCGTAGCCCGGTGAGCCCGGCCATCGACTTCTCGAAGAACTCGCGGATCGCTTCGCGCGGCCCTCGATGCGCCCCACGCGGGGTCGATGTAGACGGCGTCCTCGGTGAAGAAGTCGGCGAGCGCGCCGACCAGGGCTTGTCGCCGGCGTCGATCTGGTCGCGCAGCGCGAGCGAAGCGCTCGTAGGTCTCGCGGGCCTCGCGCTCGATGGCGGTGGGCGTGGACATGGGGGTGGCTCTCCTTGGCCCGCATGATGCGGAAGGAGCCGCAGCGTGTCCAGTCGCGCGCGCGAAGACGATCTCGAGCGTTCGGTCTGTTAGCTGGGCTGTAGCTGCACCGGGTCGTAGAGGCGCTCCTCGGCGATCCGGTCGCCGCGCCAGCGCTGCAGCGCGAGCTCGTCGAGCCGTACCGTCTTGCCGTTCGCGGTCGAGAACTCGAAGAGCCAGTGGATCACCACGTGATCGCCCGACACGAGCACGGGCTGCAGGCGCAACGCGCGCGCGTCTTCTCGAACACGAGCCAGCACGCGCCGTCTCGTTCGTCGCCAGTCGCGCGCGGCCGACGCCGGCGCCTGCGCCGTTCTCCCGCATCGTCGCGTCGTCGGCGTAGTACGCGCCTCGATCGCCTCGACGAACTCGCCCGCCTCGACCCGCGCGATCAGACCCGTCGATTCGGCTCCATGCACTCGGCATCTCCGCACCTCCGCGGGCGAGCTTCACCGAGCCGGGTTCCGCCGACGCGGTCGGCCCGTGCACCGATCCACTTCTCGCCGTGCCGCTGCCGAGCCAGTCGCGCTGCCGCTCAGCGCGCGGAGCGCGCACTGGTGATGCAGCGCGCCAGCTCGTCGTTCGGCTCGAGCCACGCGCGCCGCGCGATCGGGATCAGGCTCCCGGGCGCGCGCGAGCTGGTCCCGGCTCTCGCGCAGGAGGTCCGGCGAGCAGAGGTTCTTGCGGGAACAGCGCGCGGCAGGTAGATCTCGACGAGGCCGTCGTTCGGCGTCGCCAGTCGGTCGCCTGCGCGGTCTCGAAGAGCGGCGCGACGAACGGCTGCGAGAGCTCGAGATTGGTTCGATTGGTGGAACGTGGCTCGCCGCCGCGCGCAGCGAGCTGAGCGGCACCCGGTCGGGCTCGTGGAAGTCCCGCCAGTAGCGCTGCTTCGAATCCGAGGTCGGGGATCGCGGCGCTGCGCCGCATACGCGTTGGCGGCGCCCCGCCGGTCGAGGGGGTCGCGCTTCGCTTCGCGCCGCGGATGACGCCGCCGGCGCGCGCGAGTACTCCGCGCCGCGGCGAGCGCGGTGACGAGCGCCCAGCGCCGGTCCTGGTGCGTCGGTCCCGTCGGGTACGCGCTTGCCGTCGAGCAGACGGCTGTCCGCGCGATCGCAGCCGGGTTTTGTAGGCAATGCAATAGTAGTAAAC
>ERZ1370068.6629-contig-5600_pt1 | contig 51859 bp, 55 predicted proteins | sample MGYA00561227_ERZ1370068 | MGnify/ENA primary metagenome ERZ1370068 (study PRJEB38410, sample SAMEA6850437) | metagenome | study: Metagenomic assessment of the ecological functions of the soil: analysis of the soil microbiota associated with the... | reverse complement strand
TACGTATTGCCGCCCATCAGTTCAAGGAGCAGTTCAACCAAGGTACGGTGAAGAACGAGACGAAGTGGTTTCCTTCATCGTCAGCTCAGTGGCGACGATTTCCGTGTTCGTGCACTTCTCGGCGATCGAAGGCAACCGCCTCGCCGACGGCGAGCCTCGAGCTGCGGCCCGAAGGGCCTGCAGGCGCCCATATCCGCAAGATCTGACCACTGCACATGCCTCTTCGCCCGTCCGGCACCACTTCCCAGGATCGGAGAGGATCAATTCGACACAGGACGTAGATGCAACGGCGAGGAACGATCCGCCAATCGCAACCGCCGACTCTGTCCGCCTCCCCGCAGAAGTGCGTGGTGCCGACGGTGAGACAGACCCGAGGATTGCCGCCACCGGCACAATGTCGGCACTGGCACTCTGACCCCGAAGGCGTTTCCGCAGGAACGCCGCCGGTTCGGGAGGGGCGACACGGCGGCCATCACGATGGCCGCGACCGCAACGATCAGGTGGCGCGCATGTCATACCTCCGTCCGGACACACGCCGCGCCGGACTGGAGACGTGGACAGTGGGACGCCGCGCCCCGCAGACGTTGGATCTCCCGCGGTCGGCGTGGTTCGAGCGCGTGGTTCGCACCATCGCTCGCCAGTGCGACGCGGGGATCGGGCGATGTGCGACCAACGGAAGGCGGCTGTAGGACGAAGCCTGAATGATCCGGCGTGGCATTGAGGCAGACGCGCGCCGACTCCGCTGATGCGGCGGTCGAGCCGGAGATCGTGTTCCCGGTCGCGGATACGACCGCACCGACGTTGGCAGGGTCGCCGGCGGCGCTCCCCGAGAGGAACCGCGCGTCCCGTACCCCACGACATGGCAGACGCATCGCGGCTGGTAGCTGCGATGCGCGTCGAGACCAAATACTGCGGCCCGTGACTGCGCGGTCTCCGCGGCATGGCATCGCGCACACGCGGGACGCCGACGTAGTCGCCCTCGTGCTGCACCCGGATCACCAACGCTCGACGTGGATTTCGCGGTGCGGTCCTCGAGCGAGACCTGCCGGTAGAACTGGTCGAGCATCCCGATCGCCGGATCGTCGGCGACTAAAGCCGAGCTCGTGGCGGTCGAGGAGGCGATGCGCCCCGACGAAGCCACCCGGAGGCGCAGGGGGCGTCGAGGCTACCTGGGCCGAGATCGCTGTGGCGACGGTGTCGCCCAGGAAGCCGAGAGATCGTTCAGCGAGTGCGACGGATTGAGCGGAGCGAGCCGCCACGGAAGCGGTTCTGGCTCGTCACGATCAGGTCGACCCGCGATGTCCCGCGCGATGGCGCGGATCGCCGGTACGTGAGCCGCCACCATCACCAGCCTTCCTTCGCGAGCCGACCTTCTTCGCACCGCCTGCAAATTCGTCGCCGATCTCGAGCGGAGTCGAGTTTCGGTCCACTATTCCGAACGACGAAACGGCGTCGAAGACCGATCGGGCGGCAGGTGATGCCGCCTCGTGGCGTAATGACGCGAGTCGCCGAGGTCATGGCGCGCCGGAAGCGACGTTCGCGCAGACGAAGGGCGGCTCGAACGGGTCAGCGACCCGAAGGCCATCGCGCAGCAGCCTGCAATCTGACTGCCGCCGTGTCGTAACTCGTGATGCAGTTCATCGCAGGGAAAGAGAACAGACGCTGTTTCAATTCTCGGTAACGCGTCGAACTCCGGCTGCTGATCCACGTCCGATGGAGCCGGCACGACGACCACCAGAGCGGCGCTGCCCGCGCGCAGGTCGCGGATGCGGTATCGACGCGCGGACGCCGCCGCTCAGTTCACCTGTAGCCGCGCGTGCTTCGAGGTAGTCGCAGCGTCTGAGAGCGTGATGGGTCGTGACGACCGGCGAGAGCGTCGCCCGGCGCGATCGCCGAGGTCTCGCGGCCGCGGCGACGTAACCGGCGCGCAGCATCCGGCACGATCAAAAAGTCCGCGCGCCCTCGGAAGTCCCCGACCAGAACGACGCCACGGTGTGCGTTCCGGTGACGCGCCGAACGTGGTCACGAGGCGCTCACCGCCGCCGAGATCCCGCTCGAGCGGGCGCAGCGCGAAGCTCGAGGCGATTCCCGACTTGCGGGCCGCGTGCTATCCGTGGCCTGGCATCCGTGAGCGATGAAGCAGCTCGAGGTCGAGCGCCGGCCGCGCGTCCTCGAGGGCGTCGCGTACATGCATGCCAGGTACTTGTCCACCGCGGTCTCGTCGATGCCCCGCGCGCGCGCCGTCCGCACGCAGCGCCAGCAGCTCCACTAGAGTCCGACGACGATCAGTGCTCGGACGGCTGCTCGAGACTCGACGCGATGGGGGCGCTGCAGCGGGTAAGCGCCCGCCAGCTGGCGCGCGAACGTTCTCAGTCGCGCCGTGGTGAGCGGGACCAGCGTGGTTCCCTGGCCGGTGCCCACGCGTCGCCCGCGATCTCCGCGCCGGCCGGGGCCGTGGGTGGCGCGAGGATCGTGTAGGTCGGCCCGGGCGACGGGAGAAATAGCCGCCGACCTGCGTGGCGGCGACGGCGAGCTGCCGCACGATCTCGGCGGCCGACGCCTCCGGGAGCGTCGCGTCGAGGAAGACGCGGTAGTTCGTCGCACCCGCTCGAAAGCCGCGCGCAGGGACGCCCGTCGAGCGCCACCGGGGTGCCGATCAGCTCCTCGGCGGCGTCGGCGCCGGCGAGGACAGCACCGCTCTCCGCTCCGTCCGGGATCCACGGCGCGCACGCGCGCCAGCCAGGAGGGAGTCGGACCCACCTGCACCGCCGTGATCGCGCGCGTCGGCTCGGGCAGCAGGAAGAGCTCACGCCCGCGGAGGATCATTCGCTCGGCGCTCACGCTCGAGCCCACGCGCGGACGACGCGCCGTTGCCGCGACCCTCGTGACGAGGCTTCAGGGTGTAGCCGACGTCGACCGTCGTCCCTGCCCGTCGAGCCGGATCACGCGAGTCGGTGGAGCCTCGCCCCGCGCCGGCGCTCGGTCGACGTGGGCGCAGTTCCGTCCTCGGCGCGCGCCGCGAAGCTCACGACCTCGAGCTCCCGGCCGTAGGCGAAGTCCGCGAGCGCGACCGACGGGGCCCGCGGACCCGAGTCGAGGCCGACGGGCGGCGAGTCCGTTCCCGCGACGCTCACCACGTAGGTCGGAGCCGGCCCGGATCGGCAGCCCACCACGGCGATCAGCAGGAGCGCCGCGGCCGCACCGCGCTCACGGACGCCAATGGGAACCCCGAGCAATCGTCCCTCGTCGTTTCGGGTCGCGCTGGACGGTGGGCGCTGATGCCAGCCCGAACGCACTCACGCAAAGGACGAGAGACGAGGCGGGGAGAAATACGAGGGCGAAAGCGAAACGACGATCCGCCCTGACGCCAGGCGCTCACGGCGGATCGGTGGCTCGTCCGGCGCGGTGATCTCATTCGACGATCAGCGCCCGCAGCAGGTCGACCCGTCCGGTGCCGATCATCCCGTCGTAGGTGGGGTTATTCTTGCCGATGGTAAGGGCCGTCTCCTTGACGTGCTGGCCCGCGACCTGCGGCGACATCGGCATCTCCGCGTGAACCGCAAGCGCGACCGCGCCGCTCACGAACAGGTGGCCATGGAGCAACCGGAGGCGATGCCGTACTCGCCGAGCCGAGCTTCTCCGGAAGCGAGCTGACGATGCTCACGCGGGGCCGTCGGTCGACCTGCTTGCAGAAGTTGCTGCACTTCCAGACCACGTCCTTCTCGTCGACCGCGGCGACCGAGAGGACCTCGGGTACGAGGCGGGGCACGTCCGAGGTTGTCGCCTCGGTTCCCCGCCGAGGCCACGAGCTGCGCACCGGCGAAGGACGCCGTCGACCACGGCGCCGGACGATCCAGCTGTCGGCGAACAGTCCGAGACTCATGTTGATGATGTCCGCATGGATCTCCCGCGGCGTATTCGATCCCGCGCGCAGGCCGAAGCTGGTTCCACCAGCCATCCGAGTCCAGCACCTTGACGGCGTGGAGCTGCGCTCCAGGCGCCATCCAGTAGAGAATGCCAGCGACGTGCGTGCCGTGGCCGAACGCCTCGTCGACGTAACCGTCATGGTCGTCGTCCAGGCCGTTCTGGATCTCCTGGGAAGGATCGTCCTGCTTCGAGTCCTCCATGATGATGTCGGTCGAGGAGTCGGGCGCGGAACATCCAGCGCTCCCTCGAACGGCGGATGCGCGGGATCTCCGCCGGTGTCGAGGATGGCCACGATCGAGCCACCGCCGCGGGTCGGGGCCAGCCGGATGGCCTCGTCCCGCCTCGACCTGGGCCACGGCGGTCTGCCTGCTCGAAGTCGCTGGCGGTGCGGAAGCCGTCGCCATCGTCGGAACGCCATCGGCTCGCGATCGCCCTCGGGCGCCTAGATCCGATATGTTCGGCGCTGCTTCGGTGACGTCGGGGTCGCGCGTGAGGTCGTCGACGAATTCGGCCTCGAACTTCGACTTGGCCGCCACGAGGTAGTGGAGCTTTCCTCCCGCCTCGAGCGTCCCGACAGCGTCGAGGTCGTGGCGCTCGAGGAAGGAGTTTGATCTCCGCACCGGACTTGAGAACGACGATGGCCTGTCCCGGGACCGTCGGTTCGTCCGTGGACGCCTGTCCCCGGGCATCGAAAGGCTGGAGCTCGCCCGAACGATCCGGCGAGCGAGTCGGAAGGGGCGCGCGCCCGCATGACGCCGGGGCGATCGCGAGGACGATGGCGAACAACGACCCTGGAACCCAACGAGCGAGGCGCTTCACGATGCGACGTTCCATGATCCGACTCCGGGTGAAGTATCGGCGCCGTAGAGGACGAACGGCGCCCAGTGATACGGTGAACCACTGATCTCGCGCAACTCACCCCAGCAGCGACCGATGGCATCGCACCCGCCGAGCAGCCCTCGACCAGGTGCCGGTGCCGGTCGCGTCATCGTGGCGTGCGTCGCGGCGCGTCGACCGACCACAGGCTCACGATCGCCGCCCGGGCGCCGGTCTGGAACACAAGGTCGGAACGAAGCCGACGCCGTCGTCCCCACCCCAGAGAATCTCCTCGCCGCTCTGGCACGAGGCCGAGCACCACGAGGTCGGCGCGCGTCGGCGTGTCGTGGAGATCGTAAGTGTCAGGCGCCGCCCGACAGCATGATCCCCGACGAGCGCGGATCGTCCGCGTGCAGCATCCCGTGCGAGGCGACGTGAATGATGCGGGCGGACCCTATCGCGACCGCACCGCACGCGGGCTGGCCGAATCACCGGTCAGCTTGTGAGCGCGGCGGTGCGTCACGGCCACCGCGTCGGCTTCCTGCTCGGCGAGCGGCGACTCGGCCGACGCCTGACCGACCACCAGCGGCGCGCCGCGCGCCCGCCCGCAGCCGGAGCCTCGGCCAGCGATTGTCCCGAGGCGCGTAGCGCACGGAGCAGCGATCCGCGAGCGTCCCCGATCGATCGACGAAGGCATGGAAGGGAGCGCCACGAAGCCAGCGATGCGGCACGACGGTGACGCGCCGGACCCGGTCGAGCGACGACGCCACCGGATCGAGCAGCGAACGCCCAGGCCCGCGAGCAGCTCGCGCGCGGCGCCCCTCGAGCGCGTCCTCGTGTCGGGCCCGGAAGGGGGCGAGACGATGGCGGTCCCACAGCCGCCGCAGGCGGAACACCCGCGCGTAGACGTCGTCCGGGGCGGTCTCGAGACGCCGGTGCTCGATTCCATCGCGCGTCACCCCGAGCACGTGGATCGCGGTGCGCCCGACGAAGTACTCGAGCAGCACCTCGTCCTCCGCGAGCGCCGCCTGGATGCGGCGCGGATCGGGCTCGCGTGGCACGGGAAGACCGGAATCGCTGCGCCGTGCTCATCTCGAGGCGATGGAACAGCCGTTCCTGGCGCGACACCGCCTCCTTCCGCTGGGTGCGCCGCCGCGCCGGCCCTCGGGTGACGGACTCGGGATTCGGCCGTGCCCAGGTCGGGAGACGTCCAGCAACGAACGGATGTGCCCGCGGCCGAGACGCTCGCGCTCGTCGAGCCAGTAGAGGTCCTCGCGTGCGCGCGCGATCTCGAGCGCCGAGGCGCTCTCGGCGCTCGACGAAGCGCTCGAGCCCGCCGGCCAGTTCCACACGTCCCTCAGTCGCGGCGCATGAAGCACGCTCGGACCACAGCAGCGCGGCGCGCTGATCCGGGGCGAGAGACGTCGGTGCCCGCTCGCGGCGCCGCGGCCCGAGGGCCAGATCGAGGCCGTACTCGAACAGCTCCTGCTTGTCCTCGAGGAAGAGCGCGCTGGACTTCGAGCGGGAGCGCGCAGCGCAACGCCTGAACGCAGCGATGAGCCCGTTCGAGCGCGCCACGTGATTCGCGGAATCGTCCCGCCTGGAACAGGAGCCGTCCCCGCACCAGCGAGCGGCGATAGTCGAACCAGGGATCCCCGAGCCCGACGCCCTTCCGGCTCGCGGACGAGAGCCGGCGCGCCGCTACCGGGCAGGTCGTCCTCCGTCAGCGCCTCGGCCAGCGCCAGCCGGGCTTCCCGCCTCGGCGCCGTGGAGTCCGTGCCGCGCGAACGCGCGAGATGCCGCGCTCGAGCCCGGCGCGATGTTCGGCTCGGCGCCCCGCGAGACCGTGGGCCACGGCGCGGTAGTACTCGACCCACGTGAGTCGCGGCCGGTTGCGCAGCGCGCGATAGAGGAGCGCGGCCTGGTCAGAGATCCCGGTCGGCGTCCGTGTCGCGTCGCTCCCGGGCGTGGAGCGCGGCCCGGAGCACGAGCGCCTCGGCCCGATCGGCGTGCATCGCCAGCTCCGTGAACCCGTCGATCGCCGTCTCGAGACGCCCGAGCGCTTCGTTCGCGCGATTGAGCATCGACTCCACCCGCGCCTGATCGAGTGCCGCGGCGGTGGCCAGCAGCGCGCGGTCCTCGAGCGCCGCCGCGGTCTGGCGCGCCTCCTCCAGCATCGCCCACGCGTCGGCCAGCCGCCCGAGCCGGAAGAGCACGCTGCCGAGCGCCAGGCGGCACTGGCGGTAGGCCGCCGACATTCCGCGCTCGCGCCAGACGGCGGCGCTGGACTCGAGCAGCGGCAGCGCTTCCCGGTGACGATCCAGCGCGGCCAGCGCGCCCGCGCGATTGAAGCGCGTGAGGGCGAGATCGGCCGCGGCGCCCTCGGTCGCGAACATCGCTTCGGCCGCGCGATAACGGACCAGAGCCGACCGGTGCCGGTCCATGCGCTCGAGCACGTTGGCCAGGTTGACGTCCAGCCGGGCGACGCGCCGCCACTCGCCCTGGGCACGAAACACCCCGCGGGCACGACGGCCCAGACGCATCGCCTCGGCGTGGCGCCCCAGGTGCATCAGCGCATCGATGGTCCCGATGGCGGTGCGCGCGGACTCGACCCGGAGCCCGGCTCGGTCGAACGCGCGCGCCGCGACCCGACAGTCGCGCAGCGCTCGCGAAACGATGGAGGTTGCGCTGCGCGTGCGCGCGGGCGCGACGCGCGATCGCGAGGGGCACCGGATTGGTGTCGCCGCGGACCAGGTCGACGAACGCCGACGACAAGGCGAAGGCGCGGCGCTTGTCGACGCGAACCAGGTCCGGACAGGCGATCCCCGAGCGCCATGGCCTCGTCGGTCCCGATTCGAACACGGGGCGCTCGATCAGCGCTCCGACTCCGCGAACGAGTCCATCGCTCGAGGTCCTCGAGCGTGAACGCCCGCGGCCCTGCCGCCGGAGTTCGGCGGAAGGGTCGGCGCACAGCGATGACATCGAAATCCCCATGGGGTGCACTCGGTCAGGGATCCATCGACGGCGTCTCGAGCGACCAGCCGTCACCGTCGATACGCAGGCGGAACGAGGCTCGCGGCCGGGTCTTCACCAGGAACTCGCCGGTGGAGCTGGCGGTCACTCAGCTCACGCTCGACTTGGCCCTCGTAGAGGCGCGACCCGGCAGTTCTCGAGCGGCATCTCGACCCCGGGAGAACGAAGATCTGACCGCTCAGCGTCCACGGAGACGGTGGCGTGGTGGGCGCGATCGTGAGCTCGACCTCGAGCCGGTTGCAAGCGTACACCACCTGACGGCCGTAAAATCACCCGCGCGAACCCGGACAGGCGCTCGAAGGCGCTGTCGTAGACGACCTCGGCCACGAAGGTCCCGAGCAGCGGGCCCAGGAAGGTCCGTGGCACGGCGTGACGCTCGGCGCGTCGAATCCAGGCCTCGGGCGCGTCCCCGTGGTCACCCCGCCTCGCCACGCTCAGAACCTCGGCGATCTGGCTCATTCGCTCCCGGCACAGCGCGCAGCCCGACACGTGACTCGACCACTCCTCGGTGCCTGGAGCCGCCGCAGCGCGCCCGCGGCCGGATCCTCCGATCCCGCCTCGATCAGATCGAGCAGAACGGCGACGGGGGCGTGCCTGGGGTCACTCATCGGTCTCACCCTGGTCGAGCGGAGCGGTCACTGGTGGCCGGAGCCTCGAGGCGCTTTCACCTTCCCAAAGGACAGAGCGATGGTCGCGGAAATACGCGGGCGGGCTCACGACACCTCCGCGTCGAGGCTGTCCTTCGACTGCAGCCGCTTGAGGAGCTGCTCAGGCAGCGCGCGCGCGTCGGGCCCACGCTCCCGATCGGCATTCCGAAGCGTGACGCCGCCTGGCGATAGTCGGGTCGCTCCTGCTCGAAGTAGAGCAGGTGGAGCAGGTCGCGACAGCGTGGCGAAGGTCGCTCAGGGCCTCGCGGACCCGATGAGCGCGTTCCACGACGAGCAGCTCGTCGTCCGCCGGGTCGTCCGCCGGGATCTCGTCGGCGCCCTCGAGCCTCGTCGCCGTGCGGCGTCGGCTCAGGCAGTCGAGGCTCAGGCGTCGGGTGGTCACGATCAGCCACCGGGCCAGCGCTTGCGAGTCCCGGAGCCGGCCGGCGTGCCGATGGAGTCGGATGAACGCCTCCTGGAACACGTCCTCGGCGTCGTCGGCGTCGATGCGGAACGTGCGGATCGTGGCGAAGACGAGCCGCTGATAGCGGCCGACGAGCTCCCGCCAGGCCTCCTCGTCGCCGGACGTCGCGCGCGCCATCAGGTCATCGCGGTCTTCCATTCGTGAATGGTACACGCCGAGCGAAGCGGAATCGAAGTGCTGGCGGGCACCTGAATCCGATGTCGGCGCGATTCGAGCCGCCTTCGCCGCCCGACAAGAAGGGCCCTGGAAACCCCAGGGCCCTTCGTTCTTCTCGACTGCCGAACTGCTAGACGATATGGAACGACCGGCCCAGGTCGTAACGTCGAGCCGTCTCGCGAGAGGAGGCCGACAGGTCTGGCGGGGACGCCGCCAGCGCGATCGCGGGTTGACGCCTCGCGGCGACAGAGCCGCATACGAGAGGAGCCGGTCGTGAGCTCGAACGGTATCACTTGGGTGGGGCTGGACGCACACAAAGAGTCGATCGAAGTCGCAGCGCTGGTTCCGGGGCAGCCCGAGCCGGTGGAGTGGAGCGAGCACACCACGCCGGAAGCCATTCGGCGGCTTGGCCGCAAGCTGCAACGCATCGCCCCCGGCGAAGTCCGCTGCTGCTACGAAGCCGGGCCGACCGGGTATGGCCTGCAGCGCATGCTGGAAGCGGCGGGGGTGATCTGCGAAGTGGTGGCGCCATCGCTCACCCCGGTGAAGCCCGGCAGCCGGATCAAGACGGACCGGCGCGACGCACGCAAGCTCGCGGAGCTGCTGCGTGCTGACGTGTTGACTCAGGTGCATCCGCCCAACCCGGCCGATGAGGCACTGCGCGATCTCTGTCGATGCCGCGACGATGTCCGGGTTGATCTGCTACGCGCCCGACACCGGCTCAGCAAGTTCCTGTTGCGGCGTCACTGTATCTATCGGCAGACCAAGCACCACTGGGGCACGCGCCACTGGGCGTGGCTGCTCGAGTTTCGTTTCGAGGATCCGGTGAGCCAGGCCACCTTCGACAGCTACCTGCTCGCGGTTCAGCAGCTCGAGGAGCGGCAGCGCCAACTGGATCTCCAGTTGGAGCACTACGGGAACCAGGATCCCTACCGTGAGCCGGTGGGATGGTTGCGCTGCTTCAAGGGCATCGACACGGTGACCGCGGTGGCCTTGGTCGCCGAGCTCCACGACTTTCGTCGCTTTCGTTCGGCCCGCGAGCTCATGTCCTACGTCGGCCTGGTGCCGAGCGAACACTCGTCCGGCGGCCGCGAACGGCGGGGGCCATCACCAAGACCGGCAATCGTCACGTGCGAAGACTACTGGTCGAGGCCGCCTGGCACCATCGCCATCGGCCGATGATCAGTGCACCACTGCGCAAACGACGAGAGGGACAGCCAGCGCGGGTGCTGGCGATCGCGGATCGAGCTCAGGAACGCTTGTGCGCCCGCTTCTATCGCATGACGCACCGTGGGGTGATCCAGCCCAAGACCGTCGTGGCGGTGGCGCGCGAGCTCACCGCCTACCTATGGGCCGTAATGCATCCCGCCGCCACCGCCACTCGTCAACGCACGAACTGATCGATCGGAGTTCATGAGGCAACGGATGAAGGTCGGCACGATCCGGAAGACGCGCGACTGCGGTATGCGATACGGAGGACACTTCTCCCAAACTCGCGTTGCTAGAGAGCGGACCTTCCCGACGGATCACAGTCATGCGGCTCGGCCCGGGACGCCGGAGCAACCCGCGAATATCAGCGTGACTCGTCGTCGAAGCGCCCGACCTTCTCCGTTGTCTCTTCGTTCGGCACCAACAACCCTCAAAACGGCGGCCACCCCGAAGGGTGGCCGCCGAAGATAACAGTGCCTTGACCTAGGGTCGTTCCATATCATCGCAGCAGGACCACGCGCCGGTTGAACACCTGCCCCTCGGCCTCGAACCGGACGAGATAGACTCCCGGCGTGGCTCGCGCCGTCCGGCCGCGTCCGTCCACGTCGCGACATGGCGGCCGGCCGTCTGCCAGCCGTCGACGGGACGCGCCACCGCTCGGCCCTGGACGTCGAACACGGCGATCCGGACCACCGCGGGACGCGGCAGCTCGAAGTAGATCGAGGACCGGCCGGTGGTCGGGTTCGGGCTCAATCGCGTCAGCGCGATTCGAGGTCACGACGTCGGATGACGGCACTCCCACTGTAGTGGCCTGGGACACGCAGGCGATGCCCTGATGGGCGACGTTGCCGACGGCGGTAAAGAGACCGCCCACGTACAGCGATCCTCCGCTCGCGAGCAACTCGAAGACGTTACTGTTCGCTCCCGGGTTCCAGGTGTTCGCCAGTCCGGTGTTGGCGCCGATCGCAGCGATCCGGATACGGGGTTGGCCGCCGATGCTGTTGAAAGTGCCGCCCGCGTACACGGTGGATCCTTCGACCGCCAGCGAGAGCACGCTGCTCGAGGCGTTGGGGTTCAAGCGGTCGCATTTCCGGTGGTCGTGTCCAGCGCCGCGATGAAGTTGCGCGCCAGGCCTCCGATGTTGGTGAATGAGCCGCCGGCGTAGACGGTTCCTCCCTGAGTCACCAGGTCGGATATCACGCCGTTGGCGTTCGGGTTCCACGCGGTCGCGAGCCCGGTCACCGCATCCACCGCCGCGATGTTGTTGCGCGGCTGCCCACCACAGGTGGTGAAGCTCCCCGCCGCGTACACCGTCCGCCCGATCAACGCCAGCGTGAGAACGCCGACGCTGAGGCCGGAACCGGCATTCGGATTCCAAAGACGTGGCGGCACCCGTGGCCGCATCCAGCGCCGCGATCGAGTTGCGGGGCTGGCCGCCGATGCTGGTGAAGGAACCTGCCGCGTAGACCGTCGATCCGCTCACGACGACATCGTCGACGACGCCGTTCGCGTTCGGATTCCAGGCCGTCGGGTTTCCCGTCGCGGCGTCGATCGCCGCAATCAGGTGGCGCGTCTGTCCTCCGACCTCATTGAAAGCCCGCATGCGTACACCGTCGCCCCGCTTACCACCAGCGCCTGGACCTGCCCGTTGGCGTTCGGATTCCAGGCCGTCGGCTGCCCGCTCGCCAGATCGATCGCCGCGAGCCGATTGCGAGCGCGACGAGACCGGCGATGTTGAAGGCGCCCCGCGTAGAGCGTCGTCCCGCTCAGCGCCAGCGCGTTCACGGAGGAGCTGGTGCCCGGATTCCAGCCGACTAGGGCGTTGCTGGTATTGACCGCGCGATCCAGCGCCGCGACGCGGCTGCGCGCCTGCCCGCCGATGTTGGTGAAGTCGCCGCCCGCGTAGACGGTGGTTCCGCTCACCGCGAGTGCGTTCACCTTGTCGTTCGCGTTGGGATCCCAGGTCGTGGGAGCCCGGTCGTCGTGCTCACCGCGCCGATCCGGTTGCGGGCCGAGCCTTTGAGGGTGGTGAAGTTCCCGCCGACGTAGACCGTCGTCCCGCTCACGGCCAGAGCTGTCACGATGCCGTTCGCGTCCGGGTTCCAGGACGTCACGGCTCCGGGACCCGTGTCCACCGCCCCGAGCCCGTTGCGGGGCAGCCCCGAGCAAAGAGAAGTCGCCGCCCACGTACAGTCTCGTACCGCTCAGCGCCAGCGCTCGGACGACGCCGTCGGCATCCGGACCGCCGAATGCGTTCCCGGTGCTCGGGTCGAGCGCCGCGAGCCTATCCACTAGGCTGCCGCCGATGAGGTGGAAGCTCCCGCCCACGAAGATCGCGGTCCCGCTCGCCGCCAACGCGTTCACGGTGGAATCGGCACCCGGGTTCCAGGCGTTCACGACGCCGCTCGTGCCGTCGATCGCGGCGATCCGGTTGCGCGACTGCCCGCCGATGAAGGTGAAATTCCCGCCCGCGTAGACCGTGGTCCCGCTCACCGCCAGAGCGTTCACCGTCCCGTTCGTACTCGGGTCCCATGCGTCGAGGGTGTGATCGGCGTGGAGCCGCGCCAGGTTCGCCCGCGGCACGCCCGACGTGGCTGAAGCTTCCACCGAGATACCAGCCTCCCGACCCGTCCGGCAAGACCGCATTGACGACGCCCAGAACCTTGGGAAGCGCCAGCACCGCGCCGGTCGTCTCATCGAGGGGAACCACGCTGCCCGTCGCGGGACCCACCTGTGAGAAGAGCCCGCCGAGATAGAGGGTGTTGCCGGACACCGCGAGCGCCGTGACCCGATCGTCGGCGGCGTAGAGGTCGCCGCCGCACAGGTACTGGTCCTGATCGTCGTCGGCGATCGTCGCCACGCTCGAGGCATCCTGGATCGAGGCTCCCACCGGGTTCGACAGGACGATCTTGAACGATTCCGCCCCCTCGGCCGTCGCGTCTCCGTTCACCGTCACGTCGATCGGCTTGCTGGTCTCGCCGGAGCGAAGGTCAGCGTGCCGCTCGCCGCGACGTAGTCCTGGTTGGCGACAGTCGCGGTGCTGTCCGAGGTGGCGTAGTCGACCGATACCGAGACCTCGGCGGGTCCCGAAAGGCTCGCGTACACCGTCAGGGTGCGCGTGCCGCTGTTGCCCTCGGCCATCGATCGGTCGGCGATCGAGACGTACGGCTCGGCCGGGGCACCGAGATAGGCGATGCCCTGTCGCGGGAAGTTGCCGGCGACGTTGAAGTCGCCACCCGCGTGCACGGTGCCGGGGCTCACCGCCAGTGCGTAGACCACGCCGAAGCTCCCCGGGTAGGTGGCGCCCGGGTTCCAGGAGGTCGCGAGCCCGCTCGTCGCGTCCAGCGCGGCGATGGATCGGCGAGGCTGGCCCGCGACGTGGTTGAAGATACCTCCGGCATACACCGTGTTGCCGCTCAAGGCCAGCGCGTAAGCATTGCCATCGGCGTTCGGGTTCCAGGGAGTGGCGAGTCCGGTGGTCGCGTCCAGCGCCGCGATCTTGCTGCGAATCTGACCGCCGACGATGGCGAAGGAGCCTCCTGCATAGACCGTCGCTCCGTTCACGATCAGCGCGTAGACAACGTTAGTGGCATTCGGGTTCCACGCGGTGGCGGACCCCGTGCTCGCGTCCAGCGCGGCGATCCGGTTGCGCGCTTGCCCGCCGATGCTGGTGAAGAATCCGCCTGCGTACACCGTCGTGCCGCTCACCGCCAGCGCCCGCACGGCGCCATTGGCGACCGGGTTCCAGGAGGTCGCGGACCCGGTGCCCGCGTCCAGCGCCGCGATCTTGCTGCGCGCCTGTCCGCCGATGGTCGTGAACGCGCCCCCGGCGTAGACGGTGGTCCCGTTCACGGCCAGCGCGAGCACGCCCACGTCGGAGTTGGGGTTCCATGACGTCGCGGCCCCCGTGCTCGCGTCGAGCGCCGCGATCCGGTTGCGCGCCTGCCCACCGATGTTCGTGAACGTCCCACCCGCGTACACCGTCGTCCCGCTCACCGCCAGGGCGTCGACTTCGGAGTCCGCGTTGGGATTCCAGGAGGTCGGGACTCCGGTGGCGGCGTCCAGCGCGGCGATTCGATTCCGTGTCTGGCCCCCGAGGCTCGTGAAGACTCCCCGGCGAAGACGGTGGTCCCGCTCACCGCCAGTGCCAGGACATCGGAGTTCGCGTTCGGGTTCCACGACAGCAGCGCCGCGGTGGTAGCGTCGAGCGCCGCAATCCCATTCCGAACGGACGCATGGAACTGGCCGAACCTGCCGCCGACGTAGACCGTGTTGCCGCTCACCGCCAGCGTTAAGACCAAGCCGCCGCCATTCCCGTTCCAGGAGGTCGCCGCCCCGCTGGTGGTGTCGAGGGCGGCGACGTGGCTGCGAGGCTGTCCGCCAGCGTCAGGAAATTTCCTCCGGCGAAGATCGTCGCCCCGCTCGCCGCCAGCGCGTACCCCTTCGCTCGCGTTCGGATTCCACGACGTCGCGAGGCCGCCGGCGTCCAGCGCGGCGATATGGTTGCGTGACTGGCCGCCGATGGTCATGAACTCGCCGCCGGCGTAGACCTTCGTTCCGCTTGGCGGGAGCGTACGCACGCGACCACTGGCGTTCGGGTTCCACGTGGTCGCGAGGCCGCTGGCCGCATCCACCGCCGCGATCCGACTGCGCGTCCGCCCGCCGATGCTCGTGAAGTCCCCGCCCGCGTACACCGTGGTCCCGCTCACGGCCAGCGCGTAGACGTCGATGTTGGCGCCCGGGTTCCAGGCATTCGCCACCCCGGTGGTCGCATCGAGCGCGGCGATCCGGTTTCGCGAGTGTCCCCCGGCGCTCGTGAAGTCTCCGCCCGCGTACACCGTCGTCCCGCTCACCACCAGCGCACGCACCGCGGCGTTCGTGCTCGGATCCCACGCGTCCAGCGTCTGGTCGGGCTTTAGCTTCGCCAGGTTCGCCCGCGGCACCCCACCCACGTGCGTGAATTCACCGCCGATGTACCAGCCGCCGGATCCGTCCGGCGCCACCGCGTTCACCGTTCCCGCCACCATCGGCAACGCCACCGGGGCTCCGCTCGACGCGTCGATCGGCACGGCGCTCCCGGTCACCGGACCCACCTGGGTGAAGGTTCCGCCGATGTAGAGCGTGTTTCCGGAGATCGCCACCCCGTTGACGACCCCGTCCGTCACTGTAGGGACCCTGCTGCACGGAGAAGTTGGCGTCGTCGTCGGCGATGGTTCCCACGCCCCGCGCGATCCCGATGGGTCCGCCGACCGGGTTCGAGAGGACGATCTTGAACACCTCGTCGCCCTCGGCCACGAAGTCGCCGTTCAGCGTCACGTCGATCGGCTTGCTGGTCTCACCCGGCGCGAACGTCACCGTTCCGCTCGCCGCCACGTAGTCGTTGTCCGCCACCGTCGCCGTGCTGTCCGACGTGGCGTAGTTCACGCTCACCGCTCCCACCTGCGCGGTCGACAGGCTCAGCGTACACGGTCAGCGTGCGCGTCCCGTTGATTCCTTCCGCCACCGAGCGGTCGCCGATCGCGATCGTCACTGCCGGCCCCTCCACCACGGTCACGATCCGATCCACGGCGGGCGGCGCCAAGGCCTGGACGATCCCCGACGGCCAGCGCACCACCAGCGAGTCGATCGTCGCCGTGACGCCGAGCCCGAACTCCACCGGCAGCGAGTTCTGAGAAGTAGCCGAGCCTCCCGACACCTCCTGAATCCGCCACACCCCACCGGCCAGCACCCGCACACGCGCCCGATCGCCGAGCGGTTCGAGATCGTCCCCACCAGCTTCACCTCGAGCCAGTGGTTCCCCGCCGGCTGGTTGTTCCGACTACAGCCGGTTCGTCGACGACGTGCTCGCGACATAGAGGTCGAGATCCCCGTCGTTGTCGATGTCGGCCCACGCCGCGCCCAGGCTGTTGCCCGCGAAGTTGAGCGGCGCGGCGGTCACGTCGACGAACGCACCGGCGCCGTCGTTGCGGAACAGCTTGTTCGAGGCCCCGTTGTTCGTGAGGTACACGTCCAGGTCGCCGTCGTTGTCGTAGTCCACCCACGCCACCGTTCGACCGTTCCCCGAATCGGTCGGCAATCCGGTCGATACGTCGGTGAATGCACCCCCGCCGTCGTTTCTGAATAGTTTGTCGCCGCCGGCTCCGGTGTCGTTCGTGATGAACAGGTCGAGGTCGCCGTCGTTGTCGTAGTCGCCCCACGCCGCGCCGATCCCGTTCCCCGCGTCGTTGACCGGGGCCGCGCTCGCGTCCGCGAACGTCCCCGCCCCGTCGTTCCGGAACAGCTTGTTGGGCTGGCCGGTGTTGTTCGTCACGTACAGGTCCGTGTCGCCGTCGTTGTCGAAGTCGCCCCACGCCACGCCCTCGCCCGTGCTCGCGAGGTTCACGGGCGAGCCGGTCACATCGACGAACGTGCCGCCGCCGTCATTCCGAAACAGCTTGTTCGCCTGGTTGCTCTCCTTGGCCTCGTAGAGATCGAGATCCCCGTCGTTGTCGTAGTCCACCCACGCGGCGCTCCGCCCCACGCCGACGTCGTTCAGCGGGGCCGCGGTCTGGTCGGTGAAGGTTGCGTTGCCCTCGTTACGGAACAGTCGGTTGGCCTGGTTCTGCTTCGACCAGATAGAGATCGAGATCGCCATCGTTGTCGTAGTCACCCCACACCCGCGCATCGTCCACCGGTGCTGTCATAGGAGTGTCGCGTTCACCCTCACGAACACGCCTCCGCCCTCGTTGCGGAACAGCTTGTTGGCTGCACTGCTGAAGTTCACGAGATAGAGGTCGAGGTCGCCGTCGTTGTCGTAGTCCCCCATGCCGCCCCGTCCCCGTTGCCGGTAGCGTTCAACGGGGCGGCGGTGATGTCGGTGAAGGTCTGGGCGGACGCACTCGGCGGGCCCGAGAGGGAGAGCGCGATCAGCAGAAGGAACGGGGGTGCGACGAATCGACGACGCAGGGGTAACGGGGAGAAAAGAGGAGCAATCACGGCGGCACTCCGTGGGGTGCAGTCTTCGCGATGATATGGGGATCGTGATCTTACGTCCGCGGACGGGACGTCGTCACGAGGAAACAGTATCGCGGCCCACCGCGATTACCGTGGTCAAACTCCGCCAGGACTACCGGCAGCGCGTCGAATCGGAAGACGTTCACGTCGGAGCCGGCGGGCGTAGGAGCTCAAGAGGCCCCGGGATCGCTCCGGGGCCTCGAGTGTGTGGACTGCGATGCGACTAGTGGAACAGCACGACCTTCTTGGTGGACAGCCGCTCGCCCGCCTTGAGCGTGACGAAGTAGGCGCCCGCCGAGAGCTTCCGGCCGTTCTCACCTCGCGCGTCCCAGCGCACCGAGTTCATGCCCGCGCTCGCCTGGCCGTCGAACAGCGTGCGCACCCGCTGACCGGTCAGGTTGTAGACCTCGAGCCGGACGGGTCCGGCCTTCGGCATCGCGTAGGCGATCGACATCTCCGAGCTCGTGGGATTCGGAGCGGTCAGTAGATCCCGAACTCCACTCCGGCCCGGTTCGGCACGTCGCTGTTCGGCCACTGGCGGGCCTCGGCGCACACGTCGATCACGCCGGGGTGCCCGTCGCAGACGAAGGTGACGGTGAAGCAGCACGACGCGCCCGGAGGAATCGCCGCGACCGCGGCTACGCTGATCCAGCCGGTCCAGCCCGGAGGCAACCGGGTTCGGCGCCGGCGTGAAGTCCTCGTTGAGCAGCGTCGCGGTCCAGCCGGGACACAGGTTCGTGATCGACCACTGCGACCCGCCGGGCTGTTGCAGAAGACCAGCGTGTGGATGTGGCTCGATCCGGTGCCCGGACGCACCAGCAGGTTGGTGAAGTGCCGGCCGACGATGCCGCTGCCGCCCGGTCCCGCCCACTGGATGTCCACGTTGCCCGACCAGCTCGTGTCCTCGGGACACGGTGAGCCCGGTCCCGGTCCGCCGCCCGGCAGGATTTCCTGCGGCTCCGGCGGCAGGTCGGCGAGCGGAATGTCGATGAAGATGTCGAAGAAGCTGTTCGGCGGGATCGGCGGCACGTCGAACTGTCCGATGTGACCGTAGTCCTGCGCGAACACTCCGAACGGCTGCGAATCCATCGTGCCGCTCACCGGATTGGACGGGCTCGAGCCGTCGGGTTCCGCCACAGCATGTGGAACCGGACGTTCGGGCCGATCTTGGTCCAGTCGGTCGCCGCGAGCACCGGCTTCTTCGGACCCCAGTCGCGGACTTGGCGCAGACGTCGATGACGCCGACCACGCCGTTGCAGAAGAAGTTGAGCTTGAAGCAGCAGACGGTCCCGGATGGGACACCCGCCGCGGCCTGGATGCAGATCTTGCCATCCCAAGTCAGGGGGCACCGGATTCGGAGCCGGCGTATTGTCGGGATTGACCAGCGTCACGCTGAACCCCGGGCACACGCCGGTGAAGTTCCAGTTCGCGCCCGTGGGTGCTCATGCACTCGGTCTCGACCCACAGGTACGTGGGTCCCGCGCCCGGACAGACGGGAACGTTGTCGGCGAAGTGCTTGAAGACCTGCCCGGCGCCGCCCGGCCCGCCCCATGTGATGTTGACGTTGCCGTGCCAGTGCTCCGGCGGGTCACACGGCGATCCCGGAGGCGGTCCGCCGCCCGGCAGCTCTGACCGGCGGGTTGGGCGGCAGCGCGTTCAGCGAGATGTCGAAGAAGATGTCGAAGAAGCTGTTCGGCTGGATCGGCGGCACCTGGAACGTCCCGATCGGACCATAGTCGGGCAGGAACACGCCCAGCTCCTGCGAGTTCATGTTGCCGCTCACCGGATCGGACGGGCTCGAGTTGGTGTTCGTCCACTGCTGATGGAACGTCACCACTCCGCCGCTCACGGTCCAGTCGATCGTGCTCAGCGTCGGCGACACCGTCCTGGCAGTTGCAGGCGGTGGTGCACATCTCGATCGTGCTGCTCACGCCGTTACACGTGAACACGACGCCGTAGCAGCAGGACGTGCCGCTGGGAACGCCGGGCGCCACCTGGACGCAGATCCACGCCGGTCCACCCCGCCGGCACGGGGTTCCGGCGCCGGCGTGTGATCCTCGTTGATCAGGAACACCGTGAACCCGGGGCACACCCCCGTGGTCGTCAGGGCATGGGACCGCTGCAGTTGTTGAAGCGCAGGTGGACGCACGACGGTGAGCCGCCGATGCAGGCGACCAGATCGCCGTAATGCTTGTTCACCTGGCCGTTGCCACCCGGCCCGCTCCAGATCAGGTCGACGTTGCCCGCCCAGTTGGTATCGGACGGACAGTCGTTCGAGATCCGCGGACCGCCATGCGGTGACATGGACTCGGGCCCCGGTCCCGGCTGACCGATCTGCTTGTCGGGTGGGGGCGGAAGCTGGATGAGCGGAATCTCGACGAACACGTCGAAGAAGCTGCTGGGCGCGATCGGCGGCACGCTGAACGAGCCGATCTGACCGTAGTCGGGCAAGAAGACGCCGAAGTGCTGCGAGTTGAGCGTCCCGTTGACCGGCCCGGAGGGCATCGTCGTCGATGTTCCTCCAGCGGACGGTGAAGCGGATGTCGCGCTCGCCCGTTGCGCTCGTGACCGGCACCCAGGTGATGGTGGGAACGATCTTGCCGAGGCAGCCGTTGCCGCCCAGCGCCACCTCGCTGGCCTCACCACCAGGAAGACGTTGGTAGGAGTTGGGCCTGTTGAGCGTGGTGTTGAGGATGGTCTGGCTCTGCCGGCGCCGTGTCCGCGTTGTAGGCGGACGTCACGGCGCCCGCGTCGGGACCGTCGATCGAGACGCCGGTCTTGTTCATCTTCGGGTTCGAGGCGGGGTTGGCGCCCCAGCTCGCGTAGTCGACGTCGCACACGAGGTCGGAGCTTCCGTCCAGCAGAACAGCACCACCCATTCTACCGTTGGTGGTGGAGGGATTGGTGAAACATGCCACCGGAGAGCGGGAAGGTGGTACCGGTGCCGCGATTGATCATGTCGTCGGCGGTATGTGCCGTTCGAGTCCCTCATCTCGAGGAAGTATTGAGCGGCGCCGGGGGTGGCGCCGCTGGCAGCGCAACCCGACTTTCGTCACGCACAGGATCAACGTGCGGCCCGGGCGAGGCTCAGGCCTTGGGGAACTGAGGACGAAGTCGCTGACGTTCGCGACCGGAACTGGTCCATTGACGACGCGGTAGTAGTTGATGTCGTCGCTGATGTGCGCCTTGGTGTCGAGCCGGATCCGGGTTGGCGGTGGGGTTGTAGATCTCGATGAACTCGCTCGAGTCGGGAGCGCCCCCAATCGTCGCGAGGCTGGCGCCCCGCGCCCCGACCTCGCTGATCAGGAGATGCGTTCCGGATGCCGAGCGGGAACGGTGCCGGGCGTCACGACGGTCGTGTTCGACCAGTTGCCGGGAGCGAAATTCTCGCTGGTCTCGTTGTGCCCGCCAATGGAACACGTCTGGGCATGCAGCGGCGAAAACGCCAGCGCAGCACCCAGAGCGGCCACGGCGAGCGAGAAACATGCTCGCTTCAGCTGGGCTCCTCCGAGGAAACATTGGGAATGTCAGAAGGAATGCAGTGTGCTGCCAGCGTAGAAACAAGGAACTCTGGGGCGGCCTCCTCTCGGAGCGGGGGTTGCGGCGCGGCCAGGGGCAAGGGACGTTACAGAGCGGGTTACGAACGTCCGGCGGGATTGTAGCAAACCCTTGGCAGGCGGGGAAGGGACAGCGGGGCGCCGCCGCGACCAGGAGAGTCGGGTTAGCCCATTGACGACGGCGATCGCCGGGCGTTCGCCGAGGAACATGACCTCTTCCTCGAGCTCGACGCCGAACTTCTCGCGCACGCTTCGCCTTCATGGTCGCCGCCAGCTCGAGCACGTCGCGCGCGCTGGCGTGGCCGGCGTTGACGATGATGTTGGCGTGCTTGGCGAACACCATCGCGTCGCCGACTCGTAAGCCCCGGCAGCCGACCTCGTCGAGCAGCTGGCCGGCCGGCACGCGCCGCGTGCCGGGCGAGTGCTTGGCCCCGGGCATCTGCCAGTCGGGCGGCAGGTTCTTGAAGTAGGACCCGGCGGTGGGCTCGACCCGCCACTGGGGATGCTTGACGCGGCGGATCTCGAGCTTCTCGTCGATCACCGTCTGGATCTCGGCGCGGTCGCCGCGACGGAACTGGAGCAGGCAGGACAGCAGCACCTTGGGATCGCGCTTGAGCCGCGAGTCGCGGTAGGCGAACTCGAACCACGACGCCGGTCGCGTGACCACGCTCGACCCGTCGGGCGTCGACGATCGTGCACTCGATCGTGACGCTGCCGATGTCCTGCCCGTAGCACCCCGCGTTGCCGTACAGCGCGCCGCCGACCGAGCCGGGGATGCCGGCCGCGAACTCGAGGCCCGCGAGCTCGTGGTCGCGACACTGATAGATGAGGTCGAGGAAGTCGGCGCCGCAGCCGACGTGGGCGGCCGTGCCGTCGAACTCGATCCCCTCGATCGCGTTCCGCACCACCAGCCCGCGGAAGCCCTCGTCCGAGACCAGCAGGTTGCTGCCACCGCCGAGCAGGAACACCGGCAGCCCGATGTCGAGGCGATGCGCAGCGCGGCGACCAGCGCCTCCGGAGGTGCGGGCGGCGTAGTGAAGTCGGCCGGCCCGCCGATGCGGAAGGTGGTGTGGTGACGCAGCGGCTCCCGCGTGAGCAGGTCGTCGCCCAGGACCTTTCGTAGCCTCTCTTCCACCGTCGCGACGCGCTGAACCATGTCGACTTTGCTGTTGCGCTCGGAATGATTGGACGCGGCCGCTTCGGGTCCGGCGAGGCGAAGTTGCCTCCAGGCTTCGCTCCATCGACTCACGTGGCACTCGGCGCGTGTGGCGCCACTCCGCAAGCTTGCACGCGCCCGAGCCACGGTCAACCGGTTATCGGCGGTTGTCGGCCCCGCAGAGGCCGCTATATTCGGGCCTCCCGCATCACGAACGTCCTCACGCGGAGGGACCATGAAGGTCGAGATCACCTACTGCGTGCGCGTGAAACTATCTTCCCCGGGCCGTCGGTCTGGCGGCGGAGCTCACGAAGGATCGCGGTATCGAGGCCACGTTGCTCAAGGGCGGCGGCGGTCAGTTCGAGGTGGTGCTGGACGGCCGGCTGATCTTCTCCAAGAAGGAGCTGGGACGATTCCCCGAGCCCGGCGAGATCATCGAGAAGATCCCCGCCTGATCGCGACGGTTCCTGCTCGGGAAGTTTAGCCCGCCGCTCGAGTCCCCTTCTCGAGCCGACAACCGGTAGGTTCGCTCGCCGGTCTTCTCGAAGACGATCGAGTCACCCTCCTCGAGCCCGCGATCACGACACCAGCTTCATCATTCCCGGCTGCTTCGGCGAGCGCGGGCGAAAGATCCAGGCGCCGTACTGGATGTCGGTCTCGAACGAGAAACCGAGATCGGTCTCGATCACGATCAGCCGGACCGGGTAGGGTCGCGGCTCGTCGCCCGGACCGCGCGGCCCGATCGCTGTCGGGCGGGAAGAACTCGAGGATGTCCCAGAGCGGCACGTTGCGCTGGGTGAAGGTCCAGAGGTCTTCCTGGCGGACCGCGATCCTCCTCGTCTCGGACACCACGGGCACTGGTCGCGAAGACTCGGCGTCAGTCCGACACGCGCGGGGCGACCTTGGGCCGCGGCAGGTGGAGGACGTCGCGCACCACCGCGTAGCCGTCGCCTCCCAGGCGGCCGAGCGGCCGGAGCTTGGTGATGTCGATGCGCCCGTCCGAGAGGATCTCGTCGGCCACGTGCATGCGTAGGATCTCGACGATCACGAGCGAGGTCAGGGCGAACTCAGACCTCACGCTCGAGCCGGCACTCGAAGTTCACCGGGCGACTCGAGCACGCGGGGAGCCTTCACCAGGTCGGACGGCACCGCCGTGAGGCCGCGTCAGCTGACGAGCTCGTCCACCTCGCTCGGGCCAGTCGCCCGACGCCTGCACGATGCGCGCGGCCAGTGTCCTCGCTCACGATGTTGACCACCAGCTCCGGGATCTCGCGGATGTTCCGCAGCGTGTCCTTGGGAGCGCCCGAGCGCGAGGTTGCAGCGAGAACCCGATCAGCGGCGGGTTGCTGCTGATCGCGTTGAAGTAGGAGAACGGCGCGGCGTTGACGCGCGACCGGCGGCGTCGACCGTGGTGACGAACGCGATCGGCCGCGGCACGATCGAGGCGATCATGTGCTGGTACATGGCGCCCGTGGAGACTGGCCTTGGGGTCGACGATCATGGACCTCGTCCTCGGAGAGGGTCGGGGCAGGCCTGACTCGGAGTCGACCCGGTCGGCGCCGATCGCACGCCGCGCCGACCAGGGAGATGGTTCCGAGCGGTCGAACCGCAGTATAGACCATGGCGTCGGGACCGGCGCGAGCAGGCGACGCGAGCGGCCCGGTCCTTGCGACTGCAAACGGCGCTGCCGTACCATCGGTCGTTGGTCCGACGTGTGCCCAGCCTGTCCCCGGCCGCCTGCGGGAGAATCCAGTGAAGCCGAGCGAAACTCTCCCGTCCTACGAGTCGACCGTCCGCGCCGGTCCCCGGCCTGATCGCGGACCTGACCGAGATGTTCCAGGAGATCGCGACCTACCGCGAGCTGCTGCGTCTCGATGGCCCGCCGCGACCTCCTGCTCCGCTACAAGCAGACCCTGATGGGGTTCGGCTGGTCGATCCTGATGCCGGTGACCAACATGATCGTGTTCTCGATCATCTTCACCCGCGTCGTGCCGCTCCACACCGGCATGCCCTACCCGATCTTCGCCTACACCGGGCTCCTGCCCTGGAACCTGTTCGCCTCCTCGCTGCGCTTCTCGGTCGCCAGCGCTCACCGCCAACCGCGACGCTCGTGACCAAGGTCTACTTCCCGCGCGAGATCTTCCCGTTCGCGGTGATCCTGGTGTCGTTCGTCGACTTCGCGGTCGGCTCGGTGGTGCTGGCGGGACTGATGCTCTGGTACCACATCCCGGTCCACTGGACGCTGCTGTTCCTGCCGGTGGTGATCGTGGTCCACGTCGTGTTCACCGCCGGGGTGGCGCTTCGCTGCTCTCGATGGGCAACCTCGTTCTACCGCGACGTGAAGTACCTGTTCGAGATCGTGATCATGCTGTGGATGTTCGGCACCTCGGTGGTCTACCCGGTGAGCCGCGTCGGCGGAAGCTCGGCGCGTTGCTCAGTGCTCAACCCGATGACCCCGATCATCGACGCGTACCGCTCGGTCGTGCTCCACGGCGAGCTTCCCGGCCCCCGCGTTCGGCTGGGCGGCCGCGTTCTCGTTCGTGTTGCTCTGATCGCGAGCTGGCTCGCCTTCCACCAGCGTCCGAGTTCCGGTTCGCGGAGCGCATCTGATGGCGGAGCGGACGGATCTCGTTCGAGGGGCATCTGGAAGAAGTTCCGGCGCGGCGAGCGGCACGACAGCCTCCGCGATCTGATCCCGAGCGATGGCGCGCGGGATCTTCCGCCGCCGTCCGGCGGGCGATCTCCAGGCGAGGAGTTCTGGGCGTTGCGCGGACGTGTCGTTCGAGGTCGGCCCCGGCCAGACGCGCTCGGCATCATCGGGCCCAACGGCGCCGGCAAGTCGACGGTGCTCAAGCTGCTCTGCCGGCTGATGCGGCCCACGCGCGGGCAGACGCGGGTCGACGGGCGCATCGGGGCGCTGATCGAGGTCGGCGGCAGCTTCCATCCCGACCTCACCGGACGCGAGAACGTGTTCCTGAAGGGCAGCATCATGGGGATGAAGCAGGCCGACATCGCTCGACGCTTCGACGAGATCGTCGAGTTCGCCGGGCCTCGCCGAGTTCATCGACACGCCGGTCAAGCGCTACTCGAGCGGCATGGCCGCGCGGCTCGGCTTCTCGATCGCCGCACACCTCGACGCCGAGGTGCTGCTGATCGACGAGGTGCTGGCGGTGGGCGATGCGGCGTTCCAGCGCAAGGCGTTCGACCGCATGGGCGAAATGGTCGCGCGCGGCGTGCCCACGATCATCGTCTCGCACCAGCTCGAGCGCGTGGCGTCGCTGTGCAACCGCGCGATCCTCCTCAAGGGCGGGAAGCGCGGTGTGCCGTGGCGACAGCCGCAGCGTGAGTGCATCGCCGCCTACGCCCACCAGCAGACCGTGGCCTCGCCCGACGCCGTGACCGCGCGACCGCGTGCGGGTCGAATCGATCACCGTGCTCTCGCCGCTCCCGCTGCCCTCGGGCGAGCGGATCAGCTTCGAGCTCGCGGTGCGCGTCCCGCCGGCCGCGCTCCGGGAGCGATTCGGCGGTCGGGCTGTGCGTGCGGTCGCTCCAGACCGGCGAGCAGATGTTCGCCGCCGGCACCGGGCACCAGCAGATCGTGCTCAAGCCCGGCGCGTACCGCGTGACGCGCCGAGCTGCAGATGAACGTCGCGCCCGGCATGTACGGCGTCGAGACCCTACGTCACCCACGGCCGGCGCGAGCGCGAGGGCCTGGACGGTCCCGCCGCGGTGGTCAGGTGAGCGGAGGGCCACGCTTTCTGGGGCTCGATCCAGATGAACTGCCGCACATGACGGTGCTCGAGGACGCCGTGGCCGCGAAGCCCACGGAACCGACGCTGGGGACGATGGCATGAGCGATCCGCGATCCCGGAGGATCGATCGTCACGTGATGGAGCGCTCGCCAGCCGGCGGGACCGGCACGGCCTCGCGCCCCGGCGCCGTCCCCCGGGAGCCGGCGCGCGAGGGGATTCCGAACACGGATCACGAGCTGCTCGCGCGGCTGTCCCGCACCATCGACGCGACGCTGCGTCCACTGATCCCGCCCGACCGTCCGGTCGCGCTGATCGACTTCCCGCAGTACCCGAACGTCGGCGACAGCGCGATCTGGCTCGGTGCGCTGGCCGTGCTCGATCGCCTCGGCCTCGGCCGCCCGCAGCTACGTCTGCAGCGTCTCGAGCTACTCGCGCCGGTTCGCTCGAGCGCGCGATCGGCATGGGCACCATTCTATTGAGCGGCGGCGGCAACTTCGGCGACCTCTATGAGTCCCACCAGGAGATCCGCGAGGACGTGATCGCCAACTTCCCCGCGAACCGGATCATCCAGCTCCCGCAGTCGATCTCGTTTCACGCGGGCGAGGCGCTGCAGAGCGCGCGCGGGCGGTGATCAACGGCATCCGGATCTCACGCTGCTCGTCCGTGACCACCAGAGCCTCGAGCTCGCGCGGGACGAGATTCGGGTGCCGAGCACGCTGTGCCCCGGACCTGGCGTTCGCGCTGGCGCCGCTCCGCCGCCGCCCCACCGCACGCCAGGGCGTGCTGCAGGCTCGCGCGCACCGACGCCGAATCCTCTGGCCGACCGCCGCGCGCCGAGGGCGATCATCGATCGGCGTCCAGCGCGTCGACCGAAACGCTCGGCGACCGGCCCACCGCGCTGCTCGCGAGCTGAACCGCCGGATGACGCAGACAGATCGAGTACCGGCGCCGCTGGTTCGGCTGGCTCGAGCCGTCGCTCGCGCGCACCTTCGCCCCCGCGGCGCGACGAGCGCTTCGAGCGCGGCTGCACGCTTGCTCGAGGTTCGCCGAGCAGGCGATCACCGATCGGCTCCACGGCCACATCCTCTGCCTGATGCCTCGGCCTGCCGCACGCGCTGCTCGACAACACCAACGGCAGGTTCGCGCGCTCTACGACAACCTGGACCCGCGACTCGACGCTGACACGATGGTGCGACCTCGAAGGCCGCAAGCGCTCGCCGCCGTCACGTCGGACCGATAGCGCGCCGCGGCGTTCATCCGGCTTGATTTTCGGATGCACGCCTGGCGATGCTCTTGTCATTCGAACCCGCCACGAGATTCAACCTCTCCCCGCCCGAGGACCCCATGCCCGAGACCATCGTTTCGCCGCCCAAGTCCGACGAGTACGCCGCGTACTACCAGCGCTACATCCAGACCGTCGCGCGCGCGATCCGGTGACCGCGATCACGCACCCAGCTTCCCGACACGCTGTCGAGGCTCGCGCGACTCTCGGAGAGCGACGCGCTGCGCCGCTACGCTCCCGGCAAGTGGAGCATCAAGCGGGTCATCGGTCACCTGAGCGACGCGGAGCGCATCATGGCCTACCGCGCGCTGCGGATCGCGCGCGGGGACTCCACCGCGCTCCGGGATTCGAGGAGAACGACTACGCCGAGACCGGCGAGTTCGACGCCCGTCCGCTGGCGCATCTCATCCACGAGCTCGAGACCGTGCGCGCGTCGTCGATCGCGCTGTTCGAGAGTCTGCCGCCCGCGTCGTTCGATCGCCGCGGCTCAGCGAACAACCACCCGGTGTCGGTGCGGCGCTGCTCGCCTACATCATTCCCGGTCACGAGCTGCACCACCGCAACGTCCTGATCGAGAAGTACGGCTCTCTCGTGAGCGCGAGTCCGGGGACCACGCGCCGGCGACCTTCGGGTCGCGTGATCGCCATGGCGACCGCTCCGGGTTCGTACACCGTTCCGCCCGAGACCACGATCGGACACGTCCATCTCAAGGTGTCCGACATTCCCAGGGCGCTCGCCTTCTACACCGGCATCCTCGGCTTCGAGGTGGTGGCGCGGATGGGCGATCGCGCGGCGTTCATCTCGGCGGGCGGCTACCATCACCACATCGGTCTCCAACACCTGGCATTTCGAGCGGCGGCTCCCGCCACCGCCTCAGGCCACCGGGCTCTATCACGTCGCGATCCGCTACCCGACCCGCCGCGATCTGGCGGGTCGCGCTGAAGCGCGTGATCGATTCCGGCGTGACGCTCCAGGGCGCGTCGGACCACGGCGTGAGCCAGGCGATCTATCTCGCCGATCCCGATCAGAACGGGATCGAGCTCTACTGGGATCGGCCGCAAGCGAGCGGTGAGCCGCGCAACGAGCGCGGCGAGTACGCGCTGGTCTCGGACCCGCTCGACCTCGAGGAGCTGCTGGCCGAAGCCAGCTGAGCCTCGCCGCGACGGCTACCGCATGCGGCGGGAGAGCGAGAACGGATCGAGGAACACCGAGATCTGATGGCGCTGGAGGTCGCGGAGCCCGCTGTCGCGCGCCTGCGGCAGCGTGCCGTAGTCGTAGCGCACGCCCGCGATGCTCGACCAGCGCGCGGTCACGCCGATGCCCCACGTATCGCCGTCGATGTCGCCGAGCGCATCGCGGTAGTGCCGCGTAGCGGAGCGCCACCACGTTCATCAGATCCAGCTCGACGCCGTGGTGCTCGGTCTCGTATTGGGTGGCCCCGGAAGGAGCCCTCCGGCAGGGTGGTTCCCCAGAACTTCTTGTCGTGCGCGTACCCGATCGCGACGACGTGGTCGGCGCCCTCGGCCAGCCAGCGCAACCGCGCCGTTGCCCGACCGCTGCATGCCTTTGGGCACGCCCACCGCCGCGCGAAGCGCCACGCCCTTGTTCTCGATGCGCGTGAGCGGGACGGCGATCGTCCTGGTTGGTGAAGACGACCTCCACGTCGTCGTGGTTCTGCACCGAGTACCCGTAGCTCATGGTCGAAGCGGACCGGCGGCCCGTCGTGATCGAACATCCGTGAGCCGATGCCGCCGCGAAATCAGCACGCCGTGGTCGTGGGCGGTGCCGGCGCCCGTGATTCCCGGCGAGAGTGTTGACATCGACAGTCCTTCTCCGCAGCCAACGCGGCGACGTCAGGAAGTAGCGTCCGATCGGCGGCAGCGTGGCGCTGAACAACGCGGCGACGATGCCGCCGCGATCAGTCTTGGCGCGCCGACGCCGGCGCTCCACGAGTCGATCTCCTCAGTGCGATCCGTTCGAGATCACCGGTTTCCGTTGCGTCGGTGCCGCCTGGTTCGCGCCGTAGTCCAGGTCGAGCCCGCCGACTCCTCGAACGGCTTTGCCGGGCCAGTCGCGACCGCAGATCCTCGCGGCAACCCCACGCGTGACGGCGGCGGGTGGTGTAAGAAGACGTCGTTGGCGAGACCGGGCACGAGCTGCGTGCCGGCCGCACTGCCACCTGAGCCCGCGGTAGTAGCCGAGCAGCGCGGGGTTGGCCCAGTGGGTTGGGCCTCGCAGTCCAGAGAGACGCCGGTGCTCGCGGCGCCCATGCCCGAGGAGATGGGGAAGGATCGAGATCGAGGCTGCGCGCGGTCCCCTGCGCGAGGGCGCGACCGGATCCGGCGCGCACGCGGCGAGCAGCGACCATCGCCCCCGCCACCCGCCCGCTTCCGCTCATCCAGCCACTCCGACCGACTCAACGCGACCCGCGCGCGGCGGATCGCCGCGACGAAAACCAGATGTCGTGAACATGAACGCCTGCTCCTTCGTCAGCGCCGGCCTGATCGAACCTCATGCGGCCTGAATCCCGCGATTCGCGCCGCACCCGGCAGAATACTCCGCAGGCCGCTCGAGATAGTCGAAGATCTCGAGCCGCGGGTGGGGAAGCGGTCAGAACCCCGGCTGCAGGCTGGAACTGCCAGTACCAGCCCCTGGTGGACGCTCATTGGGGTGGACGACCGCGATCTCGCCGACCGCGAAGCCGAGCAGGTTCGCCCGCGCAGGGCGGCTCCGTAGCTGCTCATCGCCCGGCTGCGGCCGCCCATGAACGTGGGCTTGTCGAAGCTCGTCCAGGCGGTGCCGACGTCGTAGAACGTCGCGGCCTCGACCGGCGGCACCCCGGCGACTGGATCAAGGCCCAGCGCGCCGAGCAGCGGGACCCTCGAGCTCTGACGCTGGCGATCGCGATGCGGGGAACCGAACAGCTGGTCGAACACGCCTCGTCGGTCCGGAACGATCCGGAGTCGTAGCCGTGTATGAGCCAGCCGTCGCCGATGAAGATTGGGCTCCATGACGCGGGTTCTCGGAGTCGCGCCCGTAGCGGCCGAAGTGCATCAGGCGTCCGGGCCAGCGTGAACGGGCGCGCGAACATCACGTAGCGCCGGATGTCCGCGAGCACGCCGGCGTACTCGAGGTCTGCCGACCACCGGCGAGGCCTGGAGCCGCACACTCTGCCCCAGCACCGGGCTCCGTGCCGCCGAAGATCGAGTTGTCGTACACGTACGCGGCGCTCCCGGTGTACAGGTTGAGCGCCGGCGAACTCCGCCCGGCGGCGCGCCGGTGGAGTCGACCAACTCGCGGCCGGTGAAGGCGTCGAAGTACTGGGTCTCGACCTCGCTCGACGAAGTCGAGGCGGCGGAAACCGCCGCTCAGCTCGATCCGCTGCACGCGGCTGAACGGGTAGGCGGTGCTGAGCTGCGCCACGCGATCGATCTCGCCACGAGCGGATGGTGCGCTGGCGGATCAGCCTGCGCCAGGCGAGTCCGACTCGTCGGTGAGGATGTCGACCGAGACGTAGGGATCTGGCCGACGCTGAACCCCCAGTTCCAGCGCGAGCGCCGGTTCTCGTAGTCGATCGCCGCCGTGACGTTGTTGACGAAGCTGCCGCCCGCGTTGACCACCTGGAACTGGGTCGCGAGATTGTGATTCCCGAGCATGTCGCTCCAGTAGAGCGTCGTGCCGCCGCCGACCGCCACGCCGTTGATCCCGCCGCCGCGCCCAGCGTGGTGGCGCCGATGTAGTCGAGTCCGAGCCGTGGCCGGTACTTGGAGCGCGAGAACGTCGAGTCGGGCGCCAGCGCACCGAGCCCACGCGCGCGGGGCCGGTCATCGGATGGGTCTCCTCGGGGTCGGAACGATCGATCGGCGGCAACGTCGCGGCGGTCGAGGAGTCCGCCACGGAAGCGACCGGCCGACCGGCGAGCCGGGCGGGATTGTCGATCAAGAACAGGTCGTAGTTGCCCGCCTCGTAGACACTGAACGCGATCGCGTCGACGTTAGCGCGCCGACGAGAGCGCCGGGCTCGTGCGGGTGATCCCGCTCACCCCGGTGGCCACGCGGGTGACCGCGTGAACCCGAGCTCTCGAGGTCGAGGCGGTAGATGTTCGAGATGCCGCCGTAGTCGGAGATCAGGTACAGACCCTTGCCGTCGCGCGTCCACTGCGGATCGATGTGCTTTGCCGCTCCCGAGCGTCGGCAGCGCGGTCACCTCCCCGCTCTCGGGATCGATGCGGGCGAGCTCGCATGTCGCCGTACTCGAGGCGCTCGAGCGAGGTGACGAAGCGGTCGGTCACGAACGCGATGCTCTGGCCGTCCGGCGACCACGCCGGCTCGCAGATCGGCGTACGCGTCATCGGTCAGCCGCCGCACCGCGCGGGTCTCCAGGTCGACGATGTAGAGGTCGGTGAGCCCGCCGGCGAGCCCCGAGATCACGATCCGCCGCTGATCGGGCGACCAGCTCGGCGAGAAGATCTCGCCGAGGTCGGGGAGCGGACCTCCTGCTTGATGGCGCCGTTGGACGGGTTGATCACCGTGAGCACCGGCCTGTCCGTGCTGCACCGTCGCGAACGCGAAGCGCTTTGCCGTCGGGACTGAAGCGATCCCGCCGACGCGATGAACTGGAGGCTCTGGAAGTGCGGGTCGACGGCGGTGCGCGTGATCTTCCGGATGACGCGACCAGTCTTGGCGTCGGCCAGGTACATCTCGATCGAGAACAGATCGCGCTCGGAGAGGTAGATGACGCGCGTGTGCCGTCCGGGCTCAGCGCGCGGCCTGACGTTGAGGCGGCCGATGTCGTGCCGCGCCTGGGCGATCACCCGCGCGGAGCTCCGGATCGGCTCGCTCGCCGCGACGGTCGGAGCGCTCCACGATCGCAGCGCGGCGTGCCAGTCGGCGAGACAGCGTGTCGGGCCGAGACGCCGATGATCTGCTGGATCGCGCGCTCGGCGTCGGGCGTCTTGAGCGTGCGCCTTGAGGATCTCCCCGACCACCGGATCGCCCCAGCGTCCGCGCGATGTAGGCCCACAGCGCTTGACCGTAGCGGTAGGGGAAGAAGCGCGGATCGGAGAGTCGGTGGATGGTCGGGATCTGGTTGACGATCGCCGCGTCGCGCATCCACATCGCGGTCGAGGGATCGACCGGACCGATCGACAGGTACTCGGCCATGCCCTCGATGAACCACAGCGGCATCCGGATCGCCGTCGAGCTGGTGAAGCTCACCCCGCCGCCGGGCCGTGTGATGTCGAACTGGAAGGCGTGGACCAGCTCGTGGCCGATGACGTGATCGGTGTCGGCGAGCGGACCCGCGAGCGGGAGCACGATGCGGCGCTTCAGCACCTCGGTGACGCCGCCGGTGCCCTCGCCCAGCTCGCCCATCAGCGTGTTGGTCTGCTCGAAGTCCGGATGGCTGGCGTAGAGCACGAGCGGCTGCCGCGCCTGAGAGCTGGTGGTCGAGCACGGTGGAGAGCCGCGTGTACCACCGCTCGGCCATGCGCGCGGCCTCGCGGATCGCCTTCTCCTCTTCCGGGTAGTAATAGATGTCGAAGTGCTCGGTCTTGAGCACCTGGTACTTGAAGGTGCGGTAGCGGACCTGGTTGCGGCCGAAGTACTGCGCGGAGGCATCGTGGACGAGCGGCGGAGCGATGCCCGCGAGGAAGAGCGCCGTGATCGCGATCGACCGGACCGAGCGCCGAGTGAAGCTCACCGACTGGGACACATCGTGCCGCTTTGCAAGCATCAGGCCCGCTCCTGATCGATCGTTGGGTCGACCGGGTCCATACCCGGTCGCGCCGGGCCAACGGCCGAGTTCCGAGCCCGCCTGGCTAGGATAACGATTCGAATCCCTCAATCGACATGGAATGGTCAACTGGGCCGCGGCTTTGTCCCTGCAACGGAACTTCTGACGGAATATAGAGTGATTTGCGCGGGCGACACGCGTTGCCCGAGATCTCGCGATCGGCGATGTCGGATTATTTCTTCGGCTGGTAGCTGAACTTCTGCCCGCCGATGGTCGCCTCGTACATCAGGCCGCCCTTGGCCACGGTGAAGACCGCGAAGCCCTTCTGATAGGAGCCGGCGGTGCGCACGTTGCTCGGGCCGCTGCTGGCGCTCGCTCCCGTGCCGCCGGTGGAGGCCTGCGCCGAGGCGCCCGCGGTGATCGCGACCGCGGCGGCCTGAGCGCCGAACTCGAAGCCGCCGCCCGTGAACTCGTCGAACGCCCGCTTGTCCTGGAAGAAGATGATCTGGCGGTAGGCCTGCCCGCCGAACTGGAACCCGAACGTGACCTGGGTCACCGACGTGTTGCCCACGTAGGCGCCCTTCTCGTCACATCGTGGCCCGAGCCGTGCGCCCCGCCGATGCCGAACCCGCCCTTGCCGATGGTGGGAAACACCGCGTACCCGTAGCTCTTGTCGAAGAAGTCCTTGCTCTGGCCGGCGCTCTTGAAGGTCTTGATCGTGTCGTCGTACTTGTCGGCCTGGGCCGACGACGCCACGAGGACGACGAGCAGCGGGAGCGCAATCGCGCGTATCCGGAATCGCATGGGGTGGTCCCTCCCTGGTCCGCGACCCACGCTACGAAGCTTCTGACCCAGGGGTCAAGCGCCGCGATTTCGCCCACGAATGCCTTGACCCGACCCCACGGACAATGCTGCAATCCCGCTCTTGTGGCCCCTCAGGGAGTGACGTCACTCCGCGCCATCATCCTTTCGCTCGTCATCTCCTGCGGCGTCACCGCGCTGCTGGTCGTTCCGTCGCGCGCGTTTGCCGACCCCAAGCGCATCTACCTCGCCAACGACGACCACACCGACTACATGTGGGCCGCCGACCGCACGCAGTACCGCACCGCGTTCATCAGCATGCTCGATTACTACATGAGCCAGGCCGAGGCGACCGCCGGCCTGCCGGCGGACTCGCGCGGCCGTTTCAACTGCGACGGCAGCCTGTGGGTGTGGGAGTACGAGCACAACACCACTCCGGCCGAGTTCCAGCGGCTGGTCGGCCACCTCCGCAGCGGCGACATCTCGATGCCGCTCAACACCGCCGTGCTCTGCTATGGCGGCATGCCGGCCGAGGCGGTGCTGCGCAGCATGTACTACGCGGGCCGGCTCGAGCGTCGCGAGGGACTGAGGTTCCCGCTGGCCGTGGCGATGGAGAACCAGACGCTCCCGGGCGGGCTGGCGTCGCTGTGGGCGGGCGCCGGCGCGCTCTACTCCTGGCGCGGCGTCTGCGGCTGCGCCACCAAGACGGTATGGGACAACCGGCCGCGCGACATCTACCACTACACCGGGCCCGACGGGGCGAGCGTGTGCATGAAGTGGAACAGCCACCGCAGCTCGACGGTGAACGTCGGGAGCTACGGCGAGGCCAATCCGCCGACGCGAGCGGTCGACTACCTCGATCACGATCCCGGCTTCGCCGCCGCCTGGCCGTGGGACGTCACGGCAGCGTTCGGTTTCGGCCGCGACGAGATCAGCACCACCACCGACAGCATCGTCAACGCGTCGCAGCGACTGTCCAACTCGAACCGCCGCGTGATCGTGTCGAACGAGGCCGACTTCTTCCAGGACTTCCTCTCCCACTACGGTGCGCAGATCCCCCACTTCTCCGGGAGCTTCGGCAACGAGTGGGAGCTGTACCTGAGGCGTCGATGGGTGCGGTGACCGCGAAGTTCAAGCGCGAGGTCGAGAAGCTCCGGACCGCGGAGGCGGTCGCCAGTGTGGCGAGCCTGGTCGCGCCGGGCTTCATGGACGGTCGCGACGTCGCCCGCGACCGCGCGTTCCTCGCCACCGGGCTGTTCTACGAGCACAACTGGACCGCCGACGGCCCGATCTCGAAGGCCGCGCGCGCCCAGTTCGAGCGCGACATGCTCGCCGACCTCGCCGCCTACGTCGACCCACTGCAGTCGGACGCGCTGGCCGCGGTCGCCGCGCGCGTCGCGCGGACCGGCGCGGACGAGCGCCACCTCGTGTTCAACCCGCTGTCGTGGACGCGCACCGACGTCGCGGACCTGTCGACCGCGGTCACGCCGCCGCTGCGCGTCATCGACGTCGCGACCGGCGTCGAGGTCCCCTCCCAGGTGATGCCGGGCTCGCCGGTCAAGGTCCGCATCCTCGCCGCCGACGTGCCCTCGGTGGGCTACCGCGTCTACGCGGTGCGGCCGGGAGCGGGAGCCTCCTTCCCACCGTCGGCCACGATCGCGTCGCCCTCGTTCGACAACGGCATCTACGCGGTGCGGCTCGGCGCGCGCGGCAACATCGTGAGCCTGATCGACCACAAGGACGGCAACCGCGAGCTGGTCGACGCCACCGCGGGCGGCTCGATCCACGACCTCGGCTCCGGCAACGGCGCGGTGACGGTCGAGAGCAGCGGTCCGGTCTCGACCACGCTGCTGGTCGTGGCGGGCGGATCCCCGCGCACGAGACGCGGGTGACGCTGGTCGCCGGCCTCGACCGCGTCGACGTCGAGGGCCACGTCACCCAGAACTTCTCGGGCCTGGTGAAGTACACCTCGAGCTTCGCGCTGCCGGGCGCGATCATGCGTCACGAGGAGGTCGGCATGATCGCGCGCGTCGCGCGCGCCGCCAACGGCGGCGACTACGCCGACCAGAACGCACGCACCGACTGGCTCACCATGAACCATTTCGTCGACCTGTCGCAGGCGGGTCGCGGGATCACGATGTCGAACGGCGACAGCCCGTTCTTCCAGGCCGGGAACAGCACGCCCCAGTTCCTCGACACCGCCACGCCCTCGATCGGCGCGGTGGTCGGCATGCAGGTCGACGGCACGTCGCTCGGGATCACCAACCAGGGCGGCGACACCGATTTCACGAACCGCTTCGCCTTCCGCACCCACGCCGCCTACGACCCCGCGGCGGCAATGCGCATGGCGCTCGAGCACCAGAACCCGCTGGTCGCGGCCCGGCTCACCGGCGACGCGACGGGCCCGCTGCCGGAGACGAGCTGGTCGCTGCTCGCGTTGCCCTCGCCCGACGTGCTGCTGTGGTCGATCAAGCCGGCGGAGGAAGGCATCGCGTCGGGCCTGATCGCGCGGGTGTGGAACCTGGCGGAGGGGCCGAGCACCGCGTCGCTCTCGCTGCCCGGTCTCGGGCTGACCGAGGCGCGCCGCACGACGCACATCGAGACCGATCTTTCGGGCGTGAGCCTCGTCGCCGGGGCGGTGCCGATGACGCTCGAGCGCCAGCAGCTCGCGACCTTCCGGCTCTTCCCCGCCTCGAGCCCGGGCGCGCTCGCGAGCATCGCCTCGCCCACCAGCGGCGCCTTCTTCGCCGTCGGCGACGCGATCGCGCTGGCGCCGTCGACCGATCGCAGCGCCGCCGGCTTCCAGTATCGCTGGGAGGCGGACCTCCACGCCGGCGGGCAGGACTATCCGAACCGCGTCGTGATCGACCAGCCGTCGGGGACGCTCGTGGTCGAGCCGCTCGCGAACATCTCCGACGCGCGCTACGCGATCCGGCTGATCGTGCGCGACCCGAGCGGCGTGCTCGACACCGCGTCGGTCGACCTGCGCCCCGAGATCGATCTCGCGCCGTCGACGATCGTGACCGTGCCCCCGACACGCTTCGACGAGCAGACCGCCGGTTCGTTCGGCTTCCGGCTCGTGAACCGCGGGCGCATGCCGTCGCCGCCCTGCCGCTGGGACGTCCGCGTCGACGGCGCGGTGGTCGCCTCGGGGAACGACGCCGTCGCGGCGAGTGACAGCGTGACGCTCAGCGGCACGATCCCGCCGCTCGCGGGCGGACCGCACGTGATTCGCGTCGTCGCCGACTCGCTCCGGCCAGCTCGCCGAGACCGTCGAGACCAGCAACGCCGTCACCCGCACGGTAATCGTGCGGGGCCAGGCGCCGAACCAGGCACCGGTCGCGGTCGCGAGCGCCACGCCGTCGAGCGGCACCGCGCCGTTCACGGTCGCGTTCTCGAGCGCCGGCTCCAGCGATCCCGACGGCGATCCGCTCGCGTTCTCGTGGGCCTTCGGCGACGGCGCGGTGTCGACGCTCTCGAACCCGTCCCACGGCTATGACGTCGCGGGCACCTACGTCGCGCTGCTCACGGTCAGCGATGGGCGCGGCGGCCGGTGACACCGCCACCGTGGTGATCACGGCGCGCCCGCCGGGCGCCACCGGCTTCCCTCGGCGCCGGTGGTGGACGACTTCAACCGCGCGGACGGCGGCCTCGGCGCCACGTGGCTCAACTCCAGCGGCCTCGCGATCGCGAGCGGCGAGCTGCGCCTCACCACCACCGGCTCGGTCTCGCCGGTGTGGAACGGCGCGGTCTTCGGACCCGAGCAGGAGGCCTACCTCACGCTGACCGCGATCACCGCGACCTCGCCCGAGCACGATCTGATGCTCAAGGTCCAGGGCACGACCTGGTCCACCGGCCACATCGAGGTGCGCTACGACAACGCGCGGCGCGTGGTCATGGTGTCCACCTACACCCCCAGCACCGGCTGGAAGACGATCGCCACCTCGTCGACGATGACCTTCGTGGCGGGCGACCGGCTCGGCGCGCGCGCACGCCAACGGCAACGTCGAGGTGTGGAAGAACTCGACCCAGATCTTCGCCGCCTCGGTCTCGGGCTGGCCTCTACGCCGCGAACGGCGGTCGCATCGGCCTGTCGTTCGACGCGTCGTCGCAGTCGCGCGCGGACAACTTCGGCGGCGGCAACGCGGGCCCGGACGTCACGCCGCCGGCGTTCCTGGCCGGCCCCACGGCGCTCGCGGGCCTCAACTCGGCGACGATCCAGTGCACGCTCAGCGAGCCAGCGCGCGCCGTGGTGAGCTACGGGCGCGGATCGATCAGCGACTCGATCGTCGCCGCCCCGAGCGCCTCGCACTCGATCACGATCCCTTCGCTCGCGCGCGGCACCGCGTACGTCTGGCGCATTGCGGTCACCGACCCGAGCGGCAACACCACGCTGTCGAACCTCGCGAGCTTCACCACCATCGCCAACCATCCGCCGGTCGCGACGGCGAGTGCGGTGCCCACCTCCGGCCCGGCGCCGCTCAGCGTGACGTTCTCGAGCGCCGGCTCGAGCGATCCCGACGGCGACCCGATCACGCTCGCGTGGGCGTTCGGCGACGGGCAGACCGCGACGGGTCCGAGCGCGACCCACGTCTACACGTTCGGGAGCTTCACCGCGACGCTCACGGTCACGGACAGCGCCGGGGCGAGCGCAACCCGGACGATGGCGATCACGTCGTCGAACGGCCGGCCGGCCGCATCGATCGGCTCACCGCTCGACCGCTCGTTCTTCACCCTGCCGGACTCGATCCGGCTCGCGGGTGCTGCGACCGACGCACAGGATCCGCCCTCGAGCCTGGCGCTCCGCTGGGAGGTCGACGCGCACGACCTCGGCGGCGGGGTGCGCGCCTTAGCACTCGTGTTCACCGGTTCCACGGCGGCGTTCCAGGCCGGCGACGTCGCACTGCCCGGCACGTGGCTCGCGATCCGGCTGATCGCGACCGATCTCGGCGGGCTCTCCGATACCGCCGCGGTCGCGGTCTACCCCGAGGTCGATCTCGCGCCGTCCGACGTCGTGGTCGCGCCCGATCCGCCGCAGCAGGGCTTGCCCGCCAGCTTCACGTTCGTGCTCGCCAACCACGGTCGCGAGCCCGCGTTCCCCTCGCGCTGGATCCTGCGGGCCGGCGGCGTGGCGCTCGCGCAGGGCGACACCGCGGTCGCCGCGCGCGACAGCATCACCGTGACCCGCACGGTCACGCTCGCGCTGGGTCCCGGGAGCTACACGCTCCGGGTGGTGACCGACTCACTCGGCCAGGTGGTCGAGCCGCGCGAGGACGACAACACGCGCACCCGCGCGCTCACCGTGCTCCCCGGTCCCGACCTCACGCTGCCCACGTTCGCGAGCGGACCCACGGTGACGCCCGCGCTCACCGCGGCGACGGTGAGCTGGACCGCGTCCGAGCCGGTGACCGGAACGGTGCGCTACGGCACGAGCCCGGCGCTTCCCGACTCGGTGGTGACGCCGCTCGGCACGTCGCACGCCGCGGCGATCCCGGGTCTCGCGCGCGGCACCGCCTACTCGTACCAGGTCGCGATGCGCGACACCGCCGGCAACGTCACGCGCTCCGCGGTGCTCGGCTTCTCGACCCTGGCCAACCGCCCGCCGGTGGCCGCGGCGAGCGCCACTCCGGCCTCGGGATTGGCGCCGCTCACCGTGACGTTCTCGACCGCGGGATCGAGCGATCCGGACGGCGATCCGATCGCGTTCGCCTGGGCGTTCGGCGACAACCAGTCGGGCAGTGGTCCGAGCCCGACCCACGTCTACGCCGCGGGCACCTACACCGCGGTGGTCACCGCGAGTGACGCCTTCGGTGGCAGCGCCACCAGGAACGTGACGATCTCGGCCCTCGCGCCGTCGGTGTTCCCGTCACCGCGGTGCTCGACAACTTCAACCGCAGCAACGGAACGATCGGGTCGAGCTGGGTGGGCAGCACGAGCGGGCTGCGCATCAACAGCAACGTGCTGGTCCTGAACTCCTCGGGCTCGTTCTCACCGGTGTGGAACAGCCCGGTGTTCAGACCGAACCAGGAAGCCTACGTCACGCTGGTCGCGATCACCTCGAGCTCGCCCGAGCACGACCTGATGCTCAAGGTGCAGGGCACCACGTGGAACAGCGGGCACATCGAGGTCCGTTACGACGCCACGGTCCGCCGCATCCTGGTCTCGACCTACGCGCCCAATCAGGGCTGGCGTCAGTACGGCTCGGGGTTCAACGTCACCATGGTCGCCGGCGACGTGCTCGGCGCGCGCGCGTACGCGACCGGCAACGTCGAGGTCTATCGCAACGGTACCAAGCTCGGCGCGGTCCCGGTGACCGGCTGGCCGTTCCTCGCGAGCGGCGGCCGCGTCGGCCTGGCGCTCACCAAAGCGCTCTCGTCGCGGCTCGACAACTTCGGCGGCGGCAGCATCACCGTCGCAGCACCGCAGTCGGCGGTGGCGCTGAGCACGGAAGAACCCCAGGGCGCAGTCCGGCCCGCGACCGACGCCATCGCGGTGCCGAACCGATTCGAGGTTGCGCCGGTGACCCCGAATCCGAGTGGCGGAGCCGTGACGCTGGCGTTCGATCTCCCGCGCCAGGCCCCGGTGTCGCTCGCGGTCTACGACCTGAGCGGACGTCGGATCTGGGCGCGAGCCGCGCTTACGAAGCCGGACGCTGGAGACTGGAGTGGAACGGACGGCTCACCGGCGGCGAGCGCGCGCCGAGCGGCGTCTATCTCGCGCGCGTCAGTGCCGGCGGCGAGGTCCGGGTGCGGCGGTTCGTGCTGCTGTAAGCATCGGAGCGGGGTTCGAGTCCCCGTAGCGCTACCAACTACTTGCGATGCTTTCCGAGGCCCGCAGCGGCACTGTTCCAGACTGTTGCAGGAATAGGTCCTTGATCTCGCACCGGCCTGCGAGATTCTCGCAGCCTGCGCAGTCACTACCCACGGCGGCCGATGGCTACAAGAACTTCGTTGAGAGTATCGAGCCCGCGACACGAGCGCTTATGAACAGAAAGACCATACCGCCGGGAGTGCAAGTTGAGGTCCTGGCCGCCTGCCGTCGCCGGTGCGCCATCTGCTTTGGCTTAAACCGCGATTCAGGCATCAAGCCTGGTCAGATCGCTCATCTCGACCGAGACGCGGCCAACGCATCATTGGACAACCTAGTTTTCCTGTGTCTGGAGCACCACGATCAGTTCGACAGCAGAACAAGTCAGAGCAAGGGGCTGACTCCCGATGAGAGTGAGGCGATTTCGACAGGAACTGGTCGCGGCGATTGAGCACGCCTGGAGGCAACCTGTCACCTTCGGCATAGTCGAGGTAGTGCCTCCAGACGGGGTGTCGGGACGCTGGGTGCACGGTGACGACTTCGACTCCGCCGAGATCGAAGTAGAGAGGATGAGCGACAACCGGATCCGAGTTCACGGGTTCGCTCTGCGTGGCAAGACTTCGGACATCGGCCCAAATTTCGGCGAACTGGACTTCGAGGGCGATCTCATTGATCAGACGGTGACGTTTGTCCACGAACGCCAGCCGGGTCAAAACTATACGCTGCGTCTTCGCTTCCTGGACGATCGTATGATCGCGGACGAGAAAGGCGCGCTCGGTTACTGGGGCAGGTGCCCATCTTGGTGGCCAATACCATCGTCCAACGCTTGACGGCACCTCTGATAGGGTCAGACCCACGCTCGCACGTCAACGACTCACTATTCGCGAAATGTCTGCTGCGGAAATCCTCGACAATCTGAGTGGAATCACGCTCGCCTACCAATTCGATGAGAAAGTTGAGGAGCTGTATGTTGGACGCTGGACAAGAGAACCCGGCTGGCAGGCGACGGTCTACGACTTACCCAGCAAGCTTCCCGGAGGGTACTGGCATTGCAGCTTCAAGGAGGGTTGTTCTGGCACTCTCGTATTGGTCAGTACGGTCCGAGACATCTCTACGCTTCGCCCCGGTGATTGGGTGACCATCAATGGCAGAATCACCCGCGTTAGCCAGCTCAAGACTGTCAGCCTTGAAGACGCCATAGTACGGGGTGATAATGTTCCGTTTCCATAGAGCCGCAAGAGCTCGGGGCGCACCGAATCAGCGGCGGGTGACTGCCTCGAAGTAGTCGGCGGCGGTGACTCGCTCGACGCAGCGCGTGATCAACTCGAAGCGGTCCTGCTCCCGCCACCGTGGGATTCCCTTTCCCGAAATGACTCCGAGCGAGGTCCTGAAACTCTCGTGGCCGCGTAGCTGCCGCGAGAATGCTCGACGAACTCCGGGTCTGGGTTGACGACGACCAATCGGTTCGACAGGTCTGCGTACATCCACTCGGCGATGCGCTCATTCCACGCCCTTGTCCTGCCCTCCATACCCGACCACCAGCAGGACAGAGGCTCGATTCAGCCGCCGATAGAACTCCACCTGCGCGTCGAAGAATGTGGACTTGAAGTATTCCCTCACCTTGTTGTGAGTTCCCACAAGCAGGAGCGGCCGGCCTTCCACGGCTTCGAGGAACCCACCACTCGGAAGTGGGATGCGTTCTGGGTAGACCGAGGACTGCGCGATCCGGTCCTCGTGAAACTCGCCACCACTCGGGCGGACCACATACCAGTCCACCGATCCGTGGAGCTTCACAAGACGGCGACCCGCGGTCGCCTCGAACCGCTCAGGTTCCCAAAAGCGCAAACCATTCGCTGGCTCGCCGAAACCGTCCACGAACTCCAGACCAGCGGCACGGAGCGTTCGCTCCAGCAAAGTATCGTGATTCAGCGTGAAGATGCTCACGTCCTCCAGCCGCTCGTTTTGAATGAACTTCACGAACGGCCCGAGGTAATCCGCGTCGCCTTTCCGCTCAAGTGAGCGCCACGCGATATCCACGATGTAATTCCATGCCTCTCTGGCGAGTTCGTCCACGTTCCACCGCCCCACATCGTCTTGATCCTCCTCGGCCTCCTCGTCCTCATCGTTGACTTGCAGTCGCTGCTCCCGTTCGAGAATCCCCGCGATCCCCGGCCGTAGTGCGTCGTGAAGCGGCGCGAGGGCCGGATTGTCATACTCGCCGCTCTTGCTATCACCGAATTGCCCGACTAGGTAGGCGAGGTCCTCGTAGCTCACCAAGCGGCCGGGCCGGTACGAGTAGTAGTCCGTGACGAACTCCCCGGAGCCGCCGAAGGAACTCCAGCACCATCCGACCCGCTGCCGGACCATCGGGATCGGCGCCGCCACTGAGGTAGTACTTGCTGTCGCTGTGACGGGACACGCCCTGACCGGACACGACGGTTTTCGTGATGTCGGCGGTGGAGGGATAGCCGGCGCGGATCGACAGACCGGAACCAACGAGAACGACGACCTTCATGCCCGCGCGCTCGGCCCCTTCGGTGGGTCAGCTCGGTAGGTTCTTGTTTCCGGCTCGCGCGGCGCGGGCGAACCGTAGCTCGCGCGCTCCCGGAGGAAATCGGCGAGAGAGGCGTTGACCTCAGGCTGGCGCCATCCGCGTACCCACGCCACGCCGCCGTGGGTGAGGCGGCGCCGGTGAGCGAGGATGTGCCGCAGCGTTTGGACGTCCATGTCGATGCCTCCGTGAGCGCTTTAGGTTTTGTGGTGGGGCCAGCGTACAGCGCCGCGGCTCAGGGCGCGAGGTGATACACTCCCCGTCGGAGGGTGTCGTGACTCGATCTCGCATGTTGCTCTTTGCCTCTACCCTTTTGTTGATGGTCGGGTCTCCCGGATGTTCCCGCATCACGGAGCCGAACCACGACTCGCCCCGAGAAGCGCTCCCCTCGATCGCGGACCGCGCCGCCAACAGCGACGCGGCGGGGGAGAAGAGCGGCTTCTATCCGCTTCAACTCGGGAACCGGTGGCACTACGTTTACACGTACAGTTCGCAGTTCCTGCCGGCCGATGGATCGAATCCCGAGCCTCCCATCGTTGAACGCAGCACAGTGAGCGCATGCTGGTCTGCAAAGGAGGAAATCGACGGCCGCGAGTACATGGTCGAGCGCCAGCTGTTGAAGTCGGGGGACAGGCCATTCTGGGTGGGGTATCGCCAAGACCGGACCGGATTGTACGAGTGGCAGAAGGCTCCACCGCCCCCCTGCGCTACAGCATCGGCATCGCCCAGCCTCGATACGGGGAGAGCCAGCGCGGTCTCACCTCGGGAGGCTCGCGAGGCACTCGAATCGCGAAGCCGCGAGCATCATCGCCGCTGTCCGGCGGGGAGCGGTCCCTTCAACCACGAACTCCAGCGGCTTCAATACCCGCTGCACCCCGGGTCTCGATGGGATGTCTTGCCGGAAGCCGCTGCTTTCGGCGGAGGTCGAGGGGTTGATGTCATTAACCTGCCCACCGGGCGGGAGCCGGCCTATCGAATCCGCTACCGCGGAGAGACGTTGGGGGCCAACGACCAGTTCCGTGTCTGGTACGGACGCAGCGGTTACCTCGGCTTGCGGGGACATTTCAGGTACGAATCGACCCTGCCACGTGGGACGTTCGTCGGCGAGTTCTTCGAGGTGCTCGACGAGATCACCCTGAACCCGGCGCCCCGCGATGGTCCGCGCAGGCTGTCCCACCTGATTCCCGAGGCGAAGGAAGCCTTGGGCGCGGTGCTCACAGGTGAGCAGGTCTCACTACCAGAAGTTCGCAACGTTCACAGACGCGGCCGATGCCACGGAGCTTCGCGTCAAGATGGGAGTCGATCTCCACCGAACCCGGCAAGCGATGGACCTTCAGCGTAAGCGACGCATCCGTGAACGGCTTCATCGCGAGAGCCGTCGGGCGAGTGATGACGCGAGCGGACGGGATCGTCGTGAGCCTCCCCATACGTTCGAGGGCAGCCTCCCGTCTGGACCGTTCGCCGCAGGGCGTGATCCGTGTCCGCGGCGCTGATGAAGGAGGTGCCTGCTCCTGCTGACAAGCCAGCGCGTGACGTGATGTATGCGAGCAGGGGTTTGGCAACGTGCGTCTACGCAGGATCTACTTGATCGCGTGGGTGATCGTGGCTTGGAACGGCGCCGTCATCACGGGACGGGCGAGTCGCGAGCCACTTGAGTTCATGTTCGTGGTCGCCCGCTTCCTGAGTCGCGCATGCGGGGCACGTGAGCCTCGCCGACCTCCAACGGCACTCAGGGCGAGCGGGGAACGACTTCGCTATTTACCGAAAACTCTACGGGCCGGCTGCCCTTGAGGAGTTGCGCGCTAGCTTCCGGCTAACCGCGGAAGGAGACGCCAATGTCCACCTGAGCCACCTGGCATGCTCTCGTTCGCGAGGGCACGACGCTCGATCGCAGGCCAGTCGCTCCATATTGTCCAGCGACGGGGCGGCCGTGCACTTCCCACGACGAATCGCGGGTCTCGTGCCGGTCCGAGAACCAAGGAGGGTTCGGCGACATCTCCAGATGGTCGGGCTGTGCGGGATGGGAATACGTCGCTGCGATCAATAGTGCTCCCGAAGGTGCCCAGATCCTCGTGGGCCAGAGTGAAGAATCTAACCGGTAACACTTTCTCCTTGACTGCGTCGCGAGAGCGCGAGCGTGTCAGAGTTGCATCTACCGCGTAAGACGGTCGCCATCGTCACGGCATCGCGCTCCGCGCGTGGAATCGGCCAACTCCATCATCGCGGTCGCGAGGCCCATCGTGAGCGGCCGTACGCTCATCTCCGGCGCTCGAAATCGGGCGTGGTATGAGTAAGGCATGCGCCCCCGCGCAACCGACGCGCCCCGTCGAAGGCTGTTCCATGCGCGATTACGTCGCTGTCGCACCTCGGCGATGCCGAGCTGTTCCGCGATCTCGGCGAGATCGTCGCCAGGGATCGGACCATCACCGCCGCGGTTGCTCGCCCGATCTGGCCGAGATGGACTCCCGTCGCTTGTACCGCTCCGGCCGGCTACCCGTCGATGCAGGCGTACCGCATCCACGAGCTCCACTTCTCGGAAGACGCCGCGAACCGGCGCATTCGGGCGGCCCGCAAGGCTCGCGAGCACCCCCGATCTTCGACATGGTGGCGGACGGGCGACTCAACCTCAGCGCCGTCCTCCTGCTCGGCTCGTGGCTCAGGCCGGAGAACGCGGCTGAACTGCTGGCGGTGGCCGTCCACAAGACCCGCCAGGAACTCGAGGTGCTGATCGCCGAGGCGCTTCCCGCGGACGGAAGTTCTGCCGCCTGGTCTCGAGCGGTGGGCGCCTCGGCTGCCGCGGCTGTCCCGGACGGATCATGCCAAGTGGCGCCAGCGCCACCTCGCGCACACGTTCCGACGAAGGTTGCGCCGATCGCGCGTGGTCCGGTTCGTGCTACAGGTCGCGATCTCGAAGGAGACCCGCGAGAAACTCGAGTACGCCCAGGCGCTGATGAGCCATGTCGCCGGCTGCGATCTGGCGCGCGTGTTCGATCGCGCGCTCGATACGCTGATCGCCAAGCTCGAAGCCGGACGATGTGGCGCGGCCTCAAAGCCGCGCGCCAAGCGCCGCCCGACGCTCAGCCAGCGGCACATTCCTGCGCACGTGAAGCACGCGGTCTGGCAGCGCGACGGAGGCCAGTGCACGTACACCACCGAATCCGGCCATCGCTGCCCGGCGCGCGACCTACTGCAATACGACCACGTCGAGCCGGTCGCCCGGGGCGGCGAGGCTACCGTGGACAACCTCAGGCTTCGTTGTCGCACCCACAATCAGTACGCCGCCGAGCAGGCGTTCGGCCGACGCGTCAGCTCCGACGATCGCGTGCGCAGGCGGTCCGGTTTCGTCGGGCAAGCCTGCGGTTCCCCGAGTTGAGGCCGCTGCCTCGCCTGCACCGGTCGGAGGCGACGGACTGGGACAAGCCTGAGGAAGGCACGAGGGGCATCGGCTTCCGCTGCCCTGTCCGGAGAGGGTAGAGCGTGCCTTCGGGTGGCACCGCGCGTCGACCGGCAGGCCCGCGCTGGCGCAGCGCCGAGAGGCCGCGGTGGAGAAGGTCGAGGGCGCTCGCGCAGTCGGCGGTGCATCTCGAGGCGGAAGCTCGCGAACGACTCGGCGCGATCGAGGAACGCGGCGGTCGCGATCTGCTCGGCCTTGGGCGCATCCGCCAGCCAGTCGTGTAGGCGAACGCGATGGCAGGCGCGAGATCAACGGGCAAGTTCGAGAGCAGCCGGCCGAACTCCTCCTCTGTCACGAAGCCCTTGCGCGCGGGCACCCTATGCCAACCTCGATGCGGCGCTACCGGGGTCTCTCGGGATCGTAGACAGGGCCGCCGAGCATCACGACGCGCTTCGATGCGCGTTGATCAGAGCTTCGATCAGCACGACGTACACCCCGCACGCGACCCGCCGGTAGTCGGTGCCGTAGCCGCTCCACGAGTACTGATGCGCACCGGCGTCCAGATCGCCCTCGAACACTCTCCGGAGGAGCCGGCCGCCGACATCGAACACGCTCACTCGCGCATGACCACCACGCGCAAGGCTGAATCCGATGAGAACGGCGGCCCTGCTCGGGTTTGGGGTGGGCTGGGCAACCGTGATCGACTGGGGGCCAGCCGGGACAAACGGCAAAATCGAACCTGCGGCATCGACACGTTGCGCGCGGACTTCCATCGCGTCGTGATCATCCCAGGCTACGATGAGTCCATGCGCGCCATCGGTGACGCCGCCGACAAGGTCCTTCCGTTCAGTGCCTACATGCACCGCGAGTCCATGCTCACCCCAGAGTTCGTGTCCAGCAGCGTCGAGTCTGGTCGCATAGATCTGCGGTCCGCCGCTGCGCGTGTCGATCCAGACGGCGATCGCTCCCCCTCGCCATCGCTGATGATGGTCGCCTCGTAGTAGCGAACGAATCCAGTTCCTACCGTTACGGGACTGGACCATGAGGAGGCCCCGACACTGTCGACGTGAGTGACGTGGTAGTTCCGATCCGGCGTTCGGAGCAGCCAGTACGTTCCTCCCGACCCGTCTTCGACGCCTGCCTCGAAGGACGCCCCGGTGACGGGGGACGCGCCCCCTGATCCCAGGAGCAGTGTGCCGGTGCTGGAAAGACGTTGAAGCCTCGACGAACTCATCCCGACAAATGCTCCGCCGCGCTGATCCGGCAGAAGGCTCACCAACGTCCCGGCGTTGCTATCGCCAACATGCAGAGGGCCGCCCCAGGCGGGCATCCCGTCACCAGTCACCCTCTGCACCCAGACTCCGTCGTCGGCGCTCCAGGCTAGGTACGTACCACCATCGGCGGTCGGCAGCAGCTTGGGCATGGACTGATACGAGGGCCAGTAGCGATCGCGCGCCCATTGGGCCCCAGAGCGCGGTACCCGCGGGATCGAGCCGTTGCGCGTAGACATCTTGCAACGAGCCGTGCCACTGGTCCCTGCTGTCTTCCCACGCAATGAGGACGCCGCCGTGGGCATCGGATGCAGCCACGATGAGCTCCTGCGGCTGATCAGCGGTGCAAACGGGCACACCCGGGTTTCCCACTGGAGCGAACCATCGGCGGCTATGTGCTGGGCGTAGATGTCCGGTCCCGTTGTGTCGCGCCAATCGGCCCACGACGCCGAAGGCACTCACCCAAACCGTCCGCCACGATCGCCGGGCGCAGTTGCGGACGAGGGGCGTTGCAGACGATCGAGCCCGCTCCCCACTTCCGGTGCAGCCACCGGCGTCGAGACGCTGCGCCACGAGGTCCTCTTGATCGGTCGTTCCTCGCGGCCATGCCGTGATGAGCCCGCCGGCACCATCAGCAGCGACCGGGCACGTGAGGTTGAGAGAGCCGAAGAGAGGCGACATAGGACGCCGCGCCGCCGACGCGAACGTACTGGTAGGGGCTCACGGGCCAATCGGCGATCGCGGCATTGGCCGGCCCGAAAAGAAGGAGTACTGGGACGAGAGCGTTTACAGCGGAACGACGGGGTTTCACGTTCGATCCTTGCGAAGACTACGCCGGTCCCGAGGCAAACGGATTGTCGCACTGGCGTCGGTGCCCCGCAAGTTTGAAGCACCCTCCCGTGAGTGAACTGACTCATGAGATTGGCGACCCCGGTCGCTCCCGAGCGGCCCCGCCCGCATCACCGCCCAAGATCGGCCGCGTCGCTCTTCGGAAACACATCGGTGGCGAACATCGGCCGCACCAGCACTGTCGGGGTAGAGTGACCTACGCCAGATGCCATGACGATCACGGAGAATGGATCGTAGGGCTGGCTTTACCTGGGCCGGGATCACGTAGCGATGGGTAGTGCTCGGGTCCATCGACGCCAGCGGCGGCGCCAGAATTACCGGCTCACGCGCTCGAGCACCGACGTGAGCCGCGCCAGCCCGGCCTCGATCGCCGCCACCGAGACCGCGCCGACCGAGAGCCGGAACCAGCCGTCCTCGCGGTCGAGACCGAACGCCTGGAACGGCACCACCGCGATCCCGGCCTGCTGGAGCAGCAGCTTCCGGATGTCGTCGTTGGTGCGCAGCGTCGCGCCGTCCAGCGTGCGGCCGGACGAGGTCGAAGCGCGCGGAGAGGTAGAGCGTGCCTTCGGGCGGCACCGCGCTCGACCGGCAGGCCGCGCTGGCGCAACGCCGATGAGGCCGCGGTGGAGAAGGTCGAGGCGCTCGCGCAGTCGGCGGTGCATCTCGAGGCGGAAGCTCGCGAACGCCTCGGCGTCGATCGAGGAACGCGGCGGTCGCGATCTGCTCGGCCTTGGGCGCCCACGCGCCGACGTGGCCGAGCAGGTCGGACATGCGCTGAGTCACCGCGGGTGCCGCCACCGACCAGCCGACGCGCAGCCCGGTCGCGGCGAGCGACTTGGAGATCGCGTCGAGCATGACCGTGTAGGGCGCCACCTCGGGCACCAGTCCGGGCGGCGTCAGCGGGCTGCATGCGGCCGAACTCGAGCGCCCAGTAGACCTGGTCGAACATCAGGAACACCGGACGGTCGCCGCGCGCGCGCGCGGCGCTCGTTCTCGGCGACGACGTCGCGCGAGATCTCCGGCGAGCGCCGCGGGCTCGATCGCCGGTGCCGGTGGGGTTGAGCGGCGTGTTGAGCGCCAGCAGCCGGACTTGCGGCAGCAGCGCGCGCACCTGCTCGGGCGTGGGATGGAAGCGCGACTCGCGCGTCACCTCGATCGGCGACGCCGCGGGCGCCGGTGAGATAGCAATAGTGGTTGTTGTTCCACGACGGCACCGGGTAGGCGACCGGCTCGCCGGGATCGACCAGCGCGCGATAGGTGGCGTAGATCAGCGGACGCGCGCCCGCCCGCGACCAGCACCGACTCGACCGGATAGTCGAGGCCGAACTCGCGCCGCGTAGAAGCGCGTGACCGCCTGCCGCAGCTCGAGCACGCCGTTCGACGGCGGATAGTTAGTGTGGCCCGCGGCGAGCGCGCGCTGGATGCCCGCGAGCAGCTCCGCCGGCGGGCTGAACTCCGCGCGGATCGAAGTCGCCGACGGTGAGGTTGCACACCGGCTGACCCGCCGCGACCAGCGCGCGCACCTCGGCCGCGATGCGCAGGACCTCGGAGCCGATCAGGCCGCGCGACAGCGCGAGACGGGCTCGCGTCCTTCACGGCATCGAGGCCCACCGCGGAGCGAGTTGCGGGCACGGACGGCGGGGCGCCTTTCATGGACTCATCTTATAGCGCACTCGCGCGGGAGGGGCGCCATTGGCCGATGAACCGGGACGTGAGATTCGCGACCGTCCAGCCCTCCGGAGCAACTGCGCCGTCGAGCCGCGCCACCTATGAGGGTGCGCGCACGCCGCCGCATCGCTCGCCGCGATCGCCGTGCTCGCCGCGGGAGTGGCAGCACTTCGCCGCGCCCGAGCCGCTCGCCGAGCGCTCGGTCTCCTACCTGATCCAGACCATGGGCACGTACGCCCAACGTCGTCCTGGTCACCGCCGATTCCGCCGCCTCGGCGCCGGTCGCGCGCTCGGCGCACCTCGCGCTGATGCGCGTCGACTCGCTGATGACCAACTGGACCGCGACGAGCGAGGTCGCGCGGCTCAACCGCGAGGCCTACGGCGGTCCCACGGTCGTCCAGCCCGAGGTGGCGACCGTGCTCGAGGGCGGCGCTTGCGACCTGGCGCGAGGGCGATCACGCCTTCGACATCACGGTCGAGCCGCTGGTCCGCCTGTGGGGCTTCCTCGGCGGCAAGAAGCGCGTGCCGTCCCCGCAGGAGATCGCGGTGACGCTCGCCGACGTCGGGGCGCAGCACGTCCACTTCGATCGCGCGCACGCGCACCGTCCGCTTCGACGACCCGCGCACGCGTATCGACCTGGGCAGGATCGCCAAGGGGCTACGCGGTCGACGTCGCGGCCGAATCGCTCGCCGCCCACGGGGTGAAGAACGGTCTCGTCGATCTCACCGGCAACATGTTCGCGATCGGCGGCGCCGCCGGATCGGACCACTGGCGGATCGGCATTCGCGACCCCGCGGCCGCATGTCCTACTTCGCGCGCCTCTCAGCTCCGTGAACGAAGGCGATCTCGACCTCGGGCCAGTACGGGCAGTTCATCGCCGCCAACGGCAAGACCTACGGGCACATCCTGAATCCGCGCACGGGCTACCCCGCCGAGGGGCTAGATCTCGGTCACCGTGGTGGCCGCGCGCCCTCACCACCGACGCTTGGGACACGCCGCTGTTCGTGCTCGGACCGGAAGCGGCCAGGCGAAAAGCCAAGGAACGGGACGACATCGCCGCGATCCTGGTCGCGCCGGGAGACGGCGTCGACACGGTGTGGGTCGAGCAACCGCTCGCCGCGCGTTTCGTTCTCGAACCCGCGGCACGAGAATGGTTCCGCGTGCGCTTCTTCATGAGGCCGGGCGTTCCACCCGATCGCAGCCTGATGCCGGGTGCGTTGGCGAGATCACCGCGAACGGAGGTGCACGCGACCGCGACGCGGGCGCTTCACCCGGCGCCGATCCGACGGCGTGCGAATCAGCGCCGGCGTCGCGACGCGCGGCTTCCACGAAGTGGCCCGGCGATTGCTGCTTCGCCGCGCGTCATCCCAGAGGAGGGTGCGAAGCGTGATGGAATCCACGAACGACTTCGCTCGGGCGACGCTCGCGAGCGCGGGCGGTTGATTTCGCGTTGCAGAATGCCGTCGATCGGCGTGCACTGGCGCACGAACACCAGGGGATCCGCTCTTGCCGCACACGGCTCGTGATGCGTCAGAGGCATTGAGCAATACGTAACGCGGAGCGGCCGTGCGGTCGGATATGTTTGTTTGTTTTAACATTTTTGAAGCAGTCGCTGATTCAGTTACGTATTGCTGTCCCGGAGCTGCTGTGCGCGGGATCAGTCGGCGGAACCGGTAGCAGATGGCGCGCATAGCCGCGAGGCCATGACCGTCCGCGCCGCGCTCGACGGGCAGCTGGTGGAGCCGACCCTGTTCACCTGGAGTAATGCGTAA
>ERZ1370068.6745-contig-5709_pt1 | contig 51860 bp, 83 predicted proteins | sample MGYA00561227_ERZ1370068 | MGnify/ENA primary metagenome ERZ1370068 (study PRJEB38410, sample SAMEA6850437) | metagenome | study: Metagenomic assessment of the ecological functions of the soil: analysis of the soil microbiota associated with the... | reverse complement strand
TTGTACTTCGTTCGGTTACGTATTGCTTCCCGCTCGGCCTGGACGTCGCGCACTGGAGCGCGCTGATGGCGCTGCCGCTGGCCACACCGCCGCTCGTGCGGGCACATGCGCTGCGTCCGGCCGCTGTACACTCCACGTCGGCCGGCTCGCCTACTACAAGGGCTGCCGTGCCTGCTGCGTGCGCTCGTCGGCCTCCCGGGCACGCTGGTCGTCGCCGGCAGCGGCCCGCTGCTTCAACCGCTGCAGCGCCTGGCGCGAGGCTTTAGGCTGCAGGTGCTGTTCGTCCAGCAGCCCGACGACCGCACGCTCTCCGCGCTGTACCGTGTCGCCGATGTGATTCGTTTTTGCCGTCAGATTCGCGCGCCGGGCGCTTCGGGCTGGTGATGCTGGAAGCGAGCCTGCACGGCCCTGCCGCTGGTGAGCTGCCGCGTCGGTACCGGCGTCGAGTACGCCAACCTCGACGGGCGCACCGGCCTACAGGTGGCGCCCGGCGACGCCGCGGCGCTGCGCGCCTTTCTCGCACGTCTCGGCCGCGACGCGGCGCTGCGTAGGACTACGAGCCGCGCGCGAGCGCGTGCGGCGCGAATTCGACCTGGACGTGCTGGCGGAACAGACCCGCCAGTTGATCGCGGAAGCCTAGGTCCTGTTCATGGACCCACTGTCGCCGCGCCGCACCGTCTCCTGCCTCGTGGCGCTGCTGCTCGCGCTGCTGCTGCTGCCGCTGCGGCCGCGCTCGCACTGCTGGTGCGCGTAGTGGACGGCGCGCACCGGTGCTCTACCGCTCGCGCCGCGTCCGGACGCGGCGGGCGCACATTCGCGATGTTCAAGTTGCGCACCATGCGCGCCGGCCCCGGGCTGAATCACCACGGCGCACGACCCGCGCATCACGCGGCTGGGCCACTGGCTGCGACGCTACCGCCTCGACGAGCTGCCGCAGCTGCTGAACATCCTGCGCGGCGAGATGCTGCTCGTCGGGCCGCGCCCCGAATCGCCCGAGTACGCGGAGCACTACGGCGCGCAGAAAGCGCGCGGCCATGCTGCGCCACCTTGGCCGGCATCACCGACGGCACGCTGGCCTTCCTGCTCCTCGAAACCGAGATCGTCTCGCGCGCCGCCGACCCCGCGCGCAGGCCTACCTGCACACGGTGATGCCGGCGCGCAACCGGCTGAGCATCGCCTACGCCGAGGTCGACCCCGGCGCAGGACCTGGCCGTGCTCGTGCAGACCGTGCGCGCGCTGCTGTCGCGGCGCAGCGCCGGGCGCATCGGCCTCGCCTTCCTGCACCGCTCCGCGGGCCAGGAACTGCCGTGAATTACCAGCGCATCGCCTGCTGGGGCGACAGCCAGAACCTTCGGCGCACGCACCTACGGCTGCTATCCGCTTTACCTCGTGCAGGCGCTGGACGCGCGCACGCGCTACGCGTGGCATGCGCTGAACTACAGCAGCAACGGCCACACCGCGCGCGACACCTGGTTCCGTCTGGCACACGAGCTGCCGGTACTGGCGGACGTGCGCAGGCCTGCCTGCTGATCGGCACCAACGACGTCGGCAACCAGACGCCGCCGGCGCTGTTCGAGTACTACCGGCAGATCCTCTCGGCGCTGCCACGCATCTAAAGTCTGAAGGTCGTCTACTGCGGCGAGATCCGCCGATCTGGCGGACAGCCACGCCTTCTTCGCCAGTAGCACGAGGATGGCGCGAGCTCTACAACGCCGCGCTGCGCCGCTGCGTCGAGGCCGCGCCGAACGCCCGCTTCGTCGCCTTCCGGACCTGACGCCCGCCGGCTACGTCGACCCCGTGCACTTCAACGAGGACGGCAACCGCGTCGTGGCCGAGGCCTTCGCGGCGCCATCAGCGCCTGCGAGGGCGCGACGATGAGCGTGATCCGACACATCATAATCGTTCAGGGCACGCGGCCCGAAGATCATCAAGAACTATGCGTTCGTGAAGGCGCTACGCGCGGCCAGCCTGCCCTTCAGCGTGCTGCACACCAACCAGCATGTGGCCGACGCAATGTGCAGCGAGGTCTACGCCGACATGGGCTACCAGCCGACGGCGAGCTGCCGGCGGACTACCGCATCGGCGTCGCGATCGACTGGCTGGAGCACGAGTTCCACGAAGCGCGACATCTCGCACGTGGTGATCAACGGCGACACCGCGGCCTCGCCCCAGCCGGCGCGGTAGCCCGCGCTCTACGCAGGGCTGCCTTCCGATCCACATCGAGGCCGGGCTGCGCGCGCGCGACGTGCATGCTCGAGGAGCGCAACCGCATCATGGTCGACGCGGTGGCCGAGCTGCTGTTCGCCTACACGGCGCTGGAGGCCGGCGTGCTGCGGGACTCGGCCGACGATGCGCGGCCTGGTGCGCGAGGGCAACACCACGGTGGACCTGATCCACGACTTCGCGCACCAGCTGGATGAACGCGGCCCCGCCGGCACCTTCGTCTTCGCCACCATGCACCGGCGCGAGTTCACCGAGTCCCCGAGCGCATGCGGCTGGTGTTCGCGGTCTTCGGGGAGATCGCGCGCACGCTGTGCCCGGTGGTCTTCGCGCTGCGCACCCGCGCACGCGCGACGCGATGCGGCGCACGGCATCCGCTGGCGGCGCTGGCGCCGGTGCAGGTCGTCGAGCCGCTGTCGATCTTCGCGGCGCTGTCGATGCAGAAGCGCGGCGGCGGTGCTGACCGACAGCGGCTGCATCTGGGAGGAGGCCTACATCCTGGCCACGCCGGTGCGTGACGGTGCCAGAGCACCGAGCGCCACCTCACGGTGCGGCGGCACGGCGGCATAACGTGGTGACCGGCTTCGAGCGCGCGCCATCCTCGACGCGACGCGCCGCGCCCCCTCGACTCCGAGCGCCTCGCGCTGCCGACATCTACAGCGCGCCCGGCGCCAGCGTGCGCATGCTCGAGCGCATCGTGACACTACGCCTGGCACCGGCGGCTCAACCGCCCCGGCCGCCGCGCCATTTTCAAGATCATGGACAGATTCCCCAGAAGACTGCGCTCATCATCAGCGGGCAGGACGGTGCCTACCTCGCCGAACTCCTGCTGGCAAAGGACGCTACCTGATCTACGGCACCTTCCGCCGCACCAGCTCGGTCAACTTCTGGCGCATCGAGGAACTCGGTCTGAAGGACCATCCCAACCTGCGCCTGGTGGAGTTCGACCTCACCGACCCGAGCATCTGCATTCGGCTGCTGAAGAGTAGCGGCGCCACCGACGTGTACGACCGCTGCAGCGCAGAGCTTCGTCGGCGTGTCCTTCGAGCAGCCGGTCACGACCGCGAGGAGATCACCGGCGTGGGGCCGGTCATCGACCTGCTGTAGGCCAGCCATCCCGACTGTTCCACGATCGCCGCGATGATCTTCAGCTCACCCCGCAGTTCGGGCAGTGCTCGAGGTCAGGTCAAGGACTCGCTTGAGTAGCTGAGCCCAGCTCCAGCCGCACCGGCCTGTGGTGCGCACAGTTCGCCTCGCACTCGGCGGGCTTGGCTTTGCCCCTCAGCGCCCACCATCAGCCCTTGCGGCACCACAAACGCGCAGCTTGGCGTTCGGTGCCAGGCACCAGTCATCGGGACCGATGGGCCGGCCTGGTGTTCAAGTGACTGCAATCTGCCGAGCGTGAGTTGAGGCCTGGCAATCACCGACGGCAAAGCGCTGCACTGCTGGCGTTGGCGAGCGATGTCGAAGGTCAGCAGAGGGTCGAGGCCGTGTGAGAACGCTGGCGCCACATGTTTGCCGACGCATGACGAGTGCGCACCCGCGCAGCGTTTGCTGCCTTGCGCACCGCTTATGCGGCCATCGCCCTGATCAGTGGCCTGACGCCCAGAATGCTGATCGCCCGCTTCATGTTGTAGGCCAGCACCTGCAGGCTCATCTCGGCTCGCACCTCGGGCAGCGTGCGTGTGAGGAAGTGGTTGGGACCCATCCAGGCCTTGAGGGTGCCGAACACGTGTTCGACGGTCTGGCGTCGCAGTCGAGGCCGCCTCAGGCGCACCATCCAGCCGGGCCTGCACAACATCCAGCACGTCCTCGTGCTCCCAGCGGCTGATGCGACGGTAATCGGCGGGCGTGCACCTGGACTTTGATCGGACAGGTCGGACATGCTGAGGGCCAGTACGTGGTGCAGCAGCTTGCCGCGCTTCTCTCGGCTGTAGCGGTGGATGGCGATCTGGCCAGCCGGGCATCGGTATTGGTACCTTGCGCGGGTCGTACTGGAAGTCGCGCTTGTCGAAGCGGCCGTCGGCCACGTGCTGTTCGAGGTCAGCGGCTTGGGCACCATCGTCGCGATGCCTGCACGCTCGCACTGCAGGGATCTGCTCGCCGTCGTAGTACCCCCGGTCAGCAAGCACGATCAGTTCGTTGGCGCCGCAGCGCTTCCTGCGCCGGGTCCGACGCATAGTCTTGAGATGGCTCGCGGTCAGTGGCCGACGTTGGTCACCTCGTGGGCGACGATCAGGTGGTGCTGGCATCCACGGCGGTCTGCACGTTGTAGCCGACGATGCCGGTGCCGCGGCCGCTGGTGGCCATCGAGCGCGCGCATCGGGATCGGTCAGCGAGATCTGCTGGTCCGGCGGCCGCCTGCAGTCCTGTCGACCGATGACTGCCTGAGCTGCTGCATCTGTGCTCTGACCTTGGCGATCTTCTCCTTCAGGCGCGACACACGGCCTTGGGACCACGGCTGCGGTCTCGCGGTCCGGCACGATCGAAGCTCGGCCAGGTAGCGTGCTGATGCTCTCCTCGAGCTGCTGCCATGCGCTGCTTGCAGCTTGCGCTCGGTGAAGTTCTTGTCGCGGTTGTTCACCGCCTTGAACTTGCTGCCGTCGATCGGCCACGATCGCCTGCGCGAACAGACTGCAGCTGCCGGCACAGCACGATGAACTCGCGGCAGACGTTGCGGATCGCCTCGCCGTTGTCCTTGCGGAAGTCGGCGATGGTCTTGAAGTCCGGCGCCAGGCGCGCCGGTCAGCCACATCAGCTCGACATTGCGCTGCGGCCTCGCGCTCCAGGCGGCGGCTCGACTGGACGCGGTTGAGGTAGCCGTAGATGTAGATCTTCAGCAGCGCCGCCGGGTGGTACGCCGGACGGCCAGTGTCCGCGGGCTCCAGCACCGTTCAAAGCCCAACACCTGCAGATCCAATTCTTCGACAAACACGTCGATCACGCGAACCGTGCTGTCCTCATCAACCCAGTCATCGAGCCGCTCCAGGAAATAGAACCGACTGCGACCGATCAGCACCCTCGATGCTATCGCCCCATGGCTCGCTCGAATCGTTTGCATGCGGCTGTGATCAGCGGAGCTGGATGGAGTTTCCACACGGCCTCGGTCGCAAGCGGACGCGTCCATCGCGACCGCGCTTCGGCGGTCTGGCAGTGCTGATCGTTCGTACGCCGCGGGTAGCGCATCCGCGGCGTTGCGCTGGTCGAGGCGCGAGCCGACGCCCCCTAGGGCCGCTCGCAGCGACGGCGAACAGCTTTGCAGTCGTGAATCACCGGGTACACTGGTGGTTCGCCGTGTATCGCCCGAACGAATCGCGATCTTACAAGGCGTAGGTCTGGCGGTTCGAGCCCGTCAGCACCCACCACAGTTCCCGAGGCCATCGCCGATGCACCTGCGCGACAGCGATTGGCGCCGCTGCACAAGGCGTGAACGAACACGCACGGTGGGCGTTCATCCGCAGCGCTGTCGGGAACGATCGACGGCGTCGCGCCGATATGATCGCGCACGTGACGCGATTCCTCGCCACTGCTTCGTCGCCGGCGCCCTGGCTGTCTGCCTCGCAGGCCCATGCCCAAAGTTCCGAGGACGATTTGTCCTGCAATCGGGCGGCCGAGGATCTGCTTCAAACCTGCCAGAAGCGCATTTCTCCGGTGACCCCACCGCTGGACCCGAACAATCTCACCGGAAGCAGAACAAAAGGCGAAGAACAAGCACGCCAAGGCGTGGCAGTCCTGCAAAGAGAAGTCGGACCGGCGCTCAGTCAACTGCAGACTGCTGATCGCCCCGCCGCCCGGCGGCGAGCCCTCGCAGCGGCCATCGGCGGCATCCCGGAGGCTCTAGAATCCGCGGCGCTGGCATGCGCGGTAACGGCTGGTGACGGCATTGGCGTCGCCATCGAGGCGAACTTGGTTCGCCTTCTGCCTCCAGCCGGAGCAGCCGCCTCACGCCCAACCGGGACCTCCATGTTCGAATTCGTCCGCACGCACACCAAGCTCCTGCAATTCATGCTGGTGCTGCTGATCTTTCCGTCGTTCATCTTCTTCGGCATTCAGGGCTACTCGCGATTCATGGACGGCGGTGCCGCCACGGTTGCCAAGGTCGATGGCCGCGCCATCACGCGCGCCGAGTGGGACCAGGCGCATCAACGCCAAGTGGAGCGCCTGCGCAGGCAATTTCCGAACATCGATGTCAAGTTGTTCGACAACCCGAGCACGCGGCGCGAGACGCTCTGAAACGCTGGTCAACGAGCGGTCTGTTGCTGGCCGCGGCCTACAAGGAAAATCTGACAATCAATGACGAGCGGCTGCGCCGCATCTTCGTCGAGGACCCGCAGTTCGCCGCGTTTCGAAACCCCGATGGCAGCCTCAACCAGGCGATGGTGCAGGCACAAGGCATGACCAGCGAGGGCTTCGTCGCCCAGCTGCGCCAGGAGTTGGGCATGCAGCAGGTACTGCGCGGCGTGGCGCAATCCGGGCATCGCGCCAGCCGGTGTGGCCGAGCAGCGCGCTCGACGCGCTGTTTCAGCGCCGCACGATCGGGTATCAACGATTCGACGCCAAGGCTTACGCCGCGAAGGTGACGCCCACCGACGCCGAGATCGAGGCCTACTACAAGGCGCACGAGTCGGAGTTCACGGCGCCCGAGCAGGCGACCATCGACTACGTGGTGCTCGACATCGAGTCGTTGAAAAAGGGCATCACGCTGTCGGACAAGGATCTGCACGACTACTACGAGCAGAACAAGGCCCGCTACACCACGGCTGAGGAGCGGCGCGCGCGGCACATCCTGATTGCTGCTGACAAGGATGCGCTCGGCCGACGCGCGAAGCAAGGCCCGGGCGCGTGCCGAAGCGCTGTTGGCCGAGGTGCGCAAATCGCCGGGCGCGTTCGCCGAACTGGCCAAGAAGAACTCGGCCGACAGCGGCTCCGCCGCGCAAGGTGGCGACCTCGACTGGTCGGCGCGCGGCGGCATGGTGTCCAAGTCGCTCGAAGACGCGGTGTTCGCATTGAAGCCCGGCGAGATCGGCGCGCTGGTGGAGAGCGAGTTCGGCTTCCACGTGGTCAAAGTCGAGGCGGTGCGCGGTGGTGACACCAAATCGTTCGACTCGGTGCGCGCCTCGATCGTCGACGAAGTGAGCAAGCAGCAGGCGGCCAAGCAGTGGGGCGAAGCCGCTGAGCAGTTCACCAACACCGTGTATGAGCAACCCGACGGTCTGCAGCCGGTGATCGACAAGCTCAAGCTCGAAAAGCGCGGCGCCACCGTGCTGCGCACGGCCTGCGCCCCGGCGCCAGCTGGCGCGTTGGCGTCGACCAAGCTGCTCGACGCCGTGTTCGGCAACGACAACGTGCGCAACAAGCGCAACAACACCGATGCCATCGAGGTCGGCCCCAACCAGCTCGCCGCAGCGCACGTCACGCAGTACCAGCCGGCGCGCACCCTGCCGCTGGCCGAGGTGCGCGACCGGGTGCGCGAGCGCGTGATCGCCAGCCGTGCCGCCGAACTGGCGCGCAAGGACGGCGAGGCCAAGCTGGCGCAGGTGAAGGCGGCGAGCACGACCGAGCTGCCCGACAAGACCACGCTGTCGCGCCAACAACGTCAGGACATGCCCACGGCGCTGGTCGATGCGGTGCTGCGCGCCGATGCCGGCAAGCTGCCGGTGCCGCTGGGCGTCGATCTGGGTGAAGCCGGCTACATCGTCGCTGCGCATCGATGCCGTGCTGCCGCGCGAATCGCTCGATGACGGACCCTCGCGCGCGCAGTACGGTCAGGCCCGGACAGTGCGGCCGAGACGCGCGCTTACCTCGATGCACTGAGGCAACGCTTCAAGGCCGAGGTGCGAGCCATGGCGCTTGGTCGATGCGCTGCCGGTCGAAGCGCCGCGCTGAACGCGCGCGCGAGCCACGCGGCCTGCGAAAGTGGGCCGCTCGCTATAATTCGCGCCGCAGCGGTGGCTGTAGCTCAGTTGGTAGAGTCCCAGATTGTGATTCTGGTTGTCGTGGGTTCGAGTCCCCATCAGCCACCCACCAGCCGCAAGCCTCGAGACCGGCTTGATGTAGAAGAGCCTCGCGCCGCGTCCGCACTGAGACGCCCGGCCTGGCGTCGCCGGCAAGCACAGTCAAACGAGCGCTGATGCGCACGAGGCGTCGGGTAGCATGCCTGCACCCTTACTTCGCGGTGCGACATGCGCAGCACGACCCTTGCCCTCATCGTCACGTGCTTCGCTGGTTGCGCCACGCTGACCCAGGACTCGCTCAACGAGCGCTACGGGCGAGCCGACACCACGCGCTTCGATCGAGTGCCGGTCGCCGCAGCGGGCGGCGTGTCGTACCGCGACGACGTGCGACCCATTCTCGACAACCGCTGCGTCGTCTGCCACGGCTGCTATGACGCGCCGTGCCAGCTCAAGCTCGGCGCCTGGGAAGGCATCGCTCGCGGCGCCAGCAAGGCGCCGGTGTACGACTCCGCACGGCTCAGCGAGGCGCCGACGACGCGACTGTTCATCGACGCGCAGCTGCCGTCGCAGTGGCGCAGCAAGGGCTTCGATCGCGGTGCTCAACGAGCGCACGCCGTCGCCCGAGAACAATCTGGCTGCAAGCGTCCTGTACCGCAGCCTGGCGCTCAAGCGCGCACACCCGCTGCCCGACGATGAAGGTGCTGCCGGATGCGCTTCGATTTTCGCTCGACCGCTCGCAGTCGTGCCCGAACCTGGGCGAGTTCGACGCCTACGAACGCGACCACCCGCTGGGTGGCATGCCCTACGGGCTGCCCGGGCTCGACGAGCGCGAGCACGGCGTGCTGACGCGCTGGCTCGCCGCCGGCTCGCCGGGTGACGCGCCGACTGCCGCCATGCCGGCGAGGTGGCGCGCCAGCTGCAGGCCTGGGAGCAGTTTCTCAACGGCGGCTCGCACAAGGAGCAGCTGATGAGCCGCTACCTGTACGAGCACCTGTTCCTCGGCCACCTGGTGTTCGAGGGTGACGCCACGAACAGCGCGTTCCGCATCATCCGTTCTGCCGCTGCGCCCGGTGCGCCGGCCGTGCCCGTGGCGACGCGGCGCCCGTACGACGACCCTGGTGTGGCGCGCGTGTACTACCGGCTGGTGCCGGAGCGCGAGACCTTGCTCGCCAAGACGCACATGCCGTATCTGCTGTCGCCGGCGCGGATGGCCAAGTTCGCGGGCTGGTTCCTCGATGCCGACTACCGCGTCGACGCGCTGCCGTCGTACGAGCTGGAGCAGGCATCGAACCCGTTCATCACCTTCGCCGCGATCCCGCCCGATTCGCGCTATCGCTTCATGCTCGACGAGGCCGAGTTCTTCATCATGAACTTCATCAAGGGTCCCGGTCTGCCGCGGCCAGGTGGCGCTGGACGTGATCGAGGATCGGTTCTGGGTCTTCTTCTTCGACCCGAAGCAGGGCGCGCACGAGCGGAGCGCCGAGCTGCTTGCGCGCCAGTCCGACAACCTGCGCCTGCCGGCGGCCGATGGCAGCGACGCGCGCCTCATCTTTGGCAGCTGGCGCGAGCTGGCTGTCGCGCGAGAACCGTGTGCTCGCCGCCAAGACGGCGCGCTCGAACCAGCAGCTTGGCGGCCCGACGCAAGGTCGACCTGTCGCTGATCTGGGACGGCGACGGGCGCAACCCGAACGCGGCGCTGACGGTGTTCCGCCACTTCGACAGCGCCTCGGTCGTGAAGGGCCTGGTCGGCGATGCGCCGAAGACCGCCTGGGTGCTGGGCTACCCGCTGTTCGAGCGCATCTACTACCTGCTCGTCGCTGGCTACGACCCGTACGGCAATCGTCGGCGCACCAGCTCGACAGCCGCCTGTACATGGATTTCATGCGCATGGAGGGCGAATCGAACTTCCTGATTTTCCTGCCGCAAGGCCGCGCGTCATCCGACGCGCGACTACTGGTACCGCGACGCGAGCGATCAGGTCAAGATCGTACGTCGATGGCTCCAGGGATAGCTTCGAGGCGGAGACGGGCATCGACTTCCGCAGCCAGGATCCGCAGCGCGAGTTCTACGGCTTGTTGAACCGTCGGCTCGCGCCCGTGTTGAGCCCGCGCTTCGACCTCGCCAGTGTTGCGGATGCCGGGTTGCGTCAGCAGCTGCAAGAGCTGCGCGGCGGTGCGTGGCGCGAGCCTGGCGTGGCTGCCCGAGGCGGTGGTGCTGCGCGTCGATGCGACGCCGAACGCGCCGCAGTATTTCAGCCTGCTGCGCAACACCGGCCACCTCAATGTCTCGCACCTCATGCGAGAAGAAGGGCAGCTGGTGCCGGCCGAAGACACGCTGACGGTGGTGCCGGGCTTCATCGGCGCCTATCCGAATGCGATCCTGCAGGCCACGCCGGCCGAGCTGCCTGCACTGACGGCAGCGCTTGGCGCGTTGTCGTCGCAGGCCGACTACGGCCGGTTTGCCGACCGCTTCGTGATCCGCCGCACCAGCGCAGCCTTCTGGCCCGCGAGCGACGCGCTCGCCGCCGCCTACCGGCAGTGGTCGCCGCTGGAGGCTGGCTTGTTCGACTACAACCGGCTCGACAATCGTTGAGACCTAGATGAACAAACGTGACTTTCTCGCAGCGAGCGTGATCGGCGCTGCATGTGCCTCTGCACGCCAGCGCAGCGCCAGTCTGCCTGCCCGCACCGGGCCCGGTCTGCTGACGGTTGTCGGAGCGATCGGTCGCAGCAACCGCGGCCCGCTGGACCCGGCATTGGACCAATTGATGGTCAAGCACAAGGCCAGGTTCGACAAGGCGTGGCAGTTCGATGCGGCGATGCTCGCCCGCCTGCCGGCCGTAACCATCCAACCTACGCTCGAATACGACGCCAAGGTGCACAAGCTCCATGGCCCGCTGCTCAGCAGCGTGGTCGAGGCAGCCGGCGTGGCCGCGGGTGCCAACGTGATGCTGGCCTTGCGCGCAATCGACGGCTACACGATCGCCGTGAGCCTGGCCGACGCGCGCGGCTATCGCATGATCGTGGCCGGCACGCTGGACGGAGTGCCGATGAGTCTGGGCGGGCTGGGTCCGCTGTGGGCCGTGTACGACGCTGATCGGCTGCCGGCATTCAAGGACAAGCCGCTCAACGAACGCTTCGCGCTGTGCCCATGGGGCCTGTACTTCATCGAAGTGAAGACGCTCTGAGGTTCCGCCGGGACGCCGGTCATAAACTGGGTCTCGCAATTTGCGCGGCCTGACGCGAGACAACCGATGTTCGCCCGCTTGAAAGTGACCCTGCAACGAGCCACCGCCCGGCTCAACGCTGTCTTTGGACGCGGCCTCGTGGTGGCGATGAGTTCGGCGATCCTGGCTGCGCTGGTGATCAGTCTGGCGGTGTTCGGGCTCTTCAATACCGCCGCGCCGACCTCGCTGACGATTGCCAGCGGCCGGACGGCAGCACCTTCAGGCGCACCGCCGAGTCGTACAAGAAGATCCTCGCCAAGGAGGGCGTCACGCTGAACATCCTGCCCAGTGAAGGCTCGCGCGACAACCTGGCCAAGCTCGTTGACCCCAAGACCGCAGTCGATGTCGGCTTCGTGCTGGGTGGCGAAGCCGACCCTGCGGCGATCGAGAAGCTGGTGTCGCTGGGCAGCATCTCGTACCAGCCGCTGATGATCTTCTATCGAGGACCGACCAAGCAGTTGCTGTCGGAGTTCAAGGGTCTGCGCATGGACATCGGCCCCGATGGCAGCGGCTCCAACACCTTGGCGCGCGCGCTGCTCGCAGTCAACGGCATCAAGGCGGGCGACGGCACGACCTACGTCGACACCGCGGCGGACGACACCGCGCGTGCGCTCAACGATGAGCCGCATCGATGCGTTCTTCGCTATGAGCGATTCGACGCCGACCGCCCTCATCCGGCAGTTGTTGCGCTCGCCGAGCATTCACCTGTTCAACGTGACGCAGGCCGACGCGTATTCGCGCCGCATTCCATACCTCAACAAGCTGCTGCTGCCCAGAGGGTGGCATCGATTTCGGTGAGGACATCCCTGCGGAAGACGTGCATTTGATCGGGCCGACGGTGGAGCTCGTCGCACGCGACAGCTTGCATCCCGCGCTGTCCGACCTGCTGCTCGAGGCGGCCCGCGAGGTGCACGGCAGGCCGGGCCTGTACAAAAAGCGTGGCGAGTTTCCGGCGCCGCTCGAACATGAATTCCGCATCAGCCCGGACGCGACACGCTACTACGCGTCGGGCAAGAGCTTTCTGTATCGCACGTTTCCGTTCTGGGTCGCGAGCTTGATTGCCCGCATCGTCGCGGTGCTGGTGCCAGTGCTGCTGCTGCTGATCCCGGCAATCCGAATCGTGCCGGCGCTGTACCGCTGGCGCATGACCTCGCGCATCTATCGGTGGTACGGCGCGTTGCAGCGGCTCGAGCGCGACGCGTTGCGGCCGAGCGTCGATGCCATGCGGCGCGAGGAACTGGCACGGCACCTGGATCAGATCGAAAGCGCCGTCCTCAAGATCGTGGTGCCGCCGGCCTATGGCGACCTCTTTTATGGCCTGCGCGGGCACATTGCCTCGGTGCGCGAAAGCCTGCTCGCCGAGCGCCCGCCGACATCGAGCGCTGCGATCGACGGTGACCCGATGAGGTCGAAGCCCGATCCACCGCTTAAGCGGCGGCACTGTCCTCGCGATGGGCGAGCCGGATGTCAAGCTGCCGCGTCGCCCGGTGGCGACATTGGCCGTTGACGACTGGCCGTCTTGGCTGGGATGCTGTTGCAGACGATCGCACCGTGCCTGTCGTGCCGCTCCGGCTCACGGCAGGCGGTGCGATCTTTGTTTTGACCAGCAGCAAGGGATATCGCCATGACCATCGATCAACTGGAGGCGCGCGTGCGCGCCCGCCTGCCGCTTGACGCACGCCCAGGAACGCGAGTTCGCGCAGTCGAGGCGTTGGACGGACACGCGATCGAGGTGGTCTACCGCATCGACAGAAAGGGCCAGCGGGTCATCAACTACTTCTGCGATGGAGCGCGCATGTCGCGCGCGACGCTCTTGATGCTGATGTGTCGCGAGGCGGCGTGTCCGCAGGTCCAGGCGGTGCGCCTTCAGTGGCGCTCGTTCATCGGCAAGCCCGAGCGGCCTGCGACTGCGCGCGTGACGCCGCTGCGCCCGGCGCCGCTGATGGTCGAGGTTGCAGTGGACGGCGCGGGCCACCATTGCGTGGCTCGCCCAGCTCCTTTCGAGTGCCTGACTCCGTGCCCCTTGGGGGCCCACGCCCCGCAGGTGTTGCACAAGACCGGCTGGGATTTGTTCGAAGATGGCACCTGGGTTGCGGGCGGTCTGTGCGTCGACAACCGAGAGGCAGCTCGCGGCCTCGCTTCGAGTCGCCTGCGGAGGCGCAGCAATGGCTCGCGACGCATCGGGCGAGCACCTTGGCATTGTTTGATCGGTGCCGCTGAGGGCGTGAGCGGAATTCGCCAAGGTCCGCTGAACAAACAACACGGCCCGCTTTCGCGGGCCGTGCATTCGCGCTCGCAATCCTGCTTGCGCGAGAGCCTTACCGGATCACTTCATCGGGCTGCGTCAGCTGCGCACCACGATGTCGTTCTTGACACCGGTCACGCCCGCAACGCTGCGCGCGATGCGCTCAGCGCTCATCTTCTCGTCGAGCGACTTGGCGAAGCCCGAAGCTGCACCGTGCCCTTCATCGTTTCGACGCTGATGGCCATCGCGCTGACGGTCTCGTCCGATGCGAGCTTGGCCTTCACCTGGGTTGTGATCGACGTGTCGTCAACGTAGTTGCCGACGGTCTCTTGCTTGCGTTGCACCGCGCAGCCGGCTGTCATGAGCAGGGCCACCGCGGTCACGGCGGCGGTAAGGATGTGGCGGGTTTGCATGATGTTTGCCTCTCTCGGGTTGTTGATTCAGTGGTTGCTGTCAGCTGTTACCGCGCGCAAGTCAGCCCTTGCCGCCGATCACCAGCTGGTTGTCCACGCCGAGCACGCCTTCGACGCCGGCCGCCAGTTGCTGCGCGCGCTCGCTGGACGCGGCGTCAGGGGCGGTGCCACGCAACAGCACGCGACCATTGACCGTGTCGACGTTGATGCGCATCACGCTCAGGCGCGGATCGCCCGCGATCTTGGCGTTCACCGCCGTGGTGATGGCAGCATCCTTGACCTTGTCGGACACTTCGCCGGCCATGCGCTCGGTGCCTTGAGCCGCATCGTTGGCGGCAGATTTCGCGGCGTTCTTGGCCTGGTTGGCCCTCTGTTCAGCGCGTGCGGTCGCGTTGTCTATCCTTTGCCCAGCCGTATCCGAGGATGCCGGACGGTCGCATGCGGCCAATGCGGCGACGGCCAATACGGTGGCCAACGCGACGGTCGGACGCATTCGAGAGGATCTTTGATGAAAGTCGTGCATGTCTGCTCCTTCGTCTGTACCGCCTGACGGGCGGATGACAGCACGATAGGCAATGCGTCCCGCGCAAGCGATCGGAGCGGCACTCATCGTTGTGTCGGACAACGCCGACACAGCGTTTCGAGATGTGCTTCAACCCGTGGGCGGTGTGCCCACATCTGTGCGTGGAAGTTGCGGCAGCTGCACCATCGATGGTGGTACCGGCACCGGGTCGAGACACCACATCGAAGCGGCCACCGTGCGACACCACGCGAAAGCGCATGCCGGCCAGGCCGCGGGCCACCAGCGGCACACGGGCGCTGTCGAAGCCGGCACCGTCGTCCTGAATGCTGATCACGGCCAGCGCTGTGCGATCGACCAGGCGCACGCCGACTTGCGTTGCGCGCGCGTACTTGGCCACGTTGGTCAGGGCCTCTTGCACCACGCGGTAGGCGGTGAGCCGCACGTCGTCGGCCAGGTCGACTTCGTCGAACGAGGTGTTCACCTTGACTTCCAGGCGCTTGGAAAATTCGGCGCACAGCCCCTCGAGTGCGGCTGTGAGCCCGAGATTGGTCAAGGTCGATGGTTGCAGGTCTTCGATGATGCGGCGCTTCAGAGCGATACCGGCATCGAGCGAACTCGACAGATGCCCGATGCGCTCGAAGACTTCCGGTGGGCTGCCCTTCAGGCCGCGATTTGACGCGGGCCACGTCGAGCTTGGCCGCGGTGAGCAGGCCGCCGAGCTCGTCGTGCAATTCGCGCGCCAAACGGCCGCGCTCGTCTTCACGCACGAACTGCAGATGGCGCGCCAATTCGGTGAGCTCTCGTGTGCGTCGCTCGACCTCGTGCTCCAGACGGTCGCGTTCGTTCTGCAGTTGGGCGCGCTGATCATCGCGAACGGCGTCAAGAGACCTTGACTGGCGCACCGTGAGCGCGAGCAGCAGCAGGCCGACCAACACCAGGATGGCGATGCCCGCGCGGTTGACGAGCAGAGTGTTGAGCAGGTTTTGTCGCGAGTAGGCCAGCTTGATGTCCTCATTGGTCACCATGTTGGTCACCAGCGCGTCCAGCGCGCGCATGTGGTCGCGGCCAATGCCCGTTTTCACCAGCTCGAGGGCTCCCTCCACGTTGCGCGACTCGAACAGGCTGACGGTGGTGCGCAGCTCCGACATCTTGCGCCGGGCCAGGTCTTCGATCTCGCGCACGTTGCCTTGGCTGTCTGCGTCGTCGGCGAAGAACGCGCGGATGCGAGACAGCTGCGGGCTCCAGTTGGGCCTGTGCCTGTTCGAACGGCTCCCGGTACTCAGGCTGGCCGGTCAACGGGTAGCCGCGCTGGCCCGCCTCGGCGGCCTGCAACAGCAACTGCAGGCGCCGCACCTCGACGCGCCGGTTGTGGATCTCTTCGCCACTGCGGATGCCGGCAGCGGCGCTCTGGTAGCCGATCTCGTTGACGGCCAGGAATGCCACCGCCACCGCCACCACCAGCGGCGTGGCCCAGCGGATGCGCACGAGTTTGTCAAAGATTCGGTGACCTGCATGGCCATGTCAGCTCTCGTACACTGGTTTGGTGCCGCCGCGGGTGCGTCGCCACTGGGGACAAACATGATCAGGGTTGGCATCGTCGACGATCACGCCATCGTGCGCAGCGGATTGAAGCAATTCATCAGCGAGCAGGTCGACCTGCGGGTCACCGGTGAGGCCGCCGACGGCGCCGGGGCACTGCAGCTGGCCCGAGGGGCGAGCTCGATGTCCTGTTGATGGATCTGGCGATGCCCGATCAGAGCGGCGTCGACGCGCTGGCAGCGATCAAGGCGCGTTTTCCGGAGCTGCCGGTGCTGATTCTGAGCGGCTACCCGGAGACGCACTACGCGACCACGCTGCTGCGCCAGGGCGCCAGCGGCTACCTCAACAAGGAATGCGATCCGAGGAGATCGCCACCGCCATCCGCACCGTGGCGCTGGGCCGTCGCTACATCACGCCGGCGGTGGCCGAGTTGCTGGCCGACCAGATGACCGGCACCGGCGGCGATCGCCCGCCGCACGAGGGATTGTCCGAGCGCGAGTTGCAGGTGTTTCTGCGGCTGGCCCAGGGCCAGACGGTGGGCCAGATGGCCGAGGCGATGAATCTCAGCGTCAAGACCGTCAGCACCTACCGCACGCGCGTGCTCGACAAGCTGAAGCTGCGCAGCAACAGCGACTTGACCTACTACGCGCTGAAGAACGGCCTGATCCAGTGAAACCCGCGATCGCGGGCGCGGCGTCATGCCGCACCCGGCTTGCTCGTGCCCGGAGGCATCCGCCGCGGCGGCCAGCGCGATGCAGTGCTCGACCAGTGCGTCGATCTCGCCTGACTTGTCGAACACGCGGCTTGCGCCCAGCGACAGCGCATGGCGCCGGATCTCGTCGGTGGCGTAGTTTGTGAGCACCACCCGATCGGCCGGCGTCGGCCGACGCGTTGCAGCGCGCGCAGCACGTTCAACCCGGTGCCGCGCCGCAGGTAGATGTCGACGATCGCGATGTCACAGTGGTGCCGCGGGTCTGCCAGCCACGATACCGCACCGGCTTCGTCCTCAGCGGTGCCCACCACGGTCAGCGGCACCATCTCTCCAGAGCCGCGACCAAGTTGTCGCGGATCACAGCGCTGTCTTCGACGATGAATGCCTTCAGCGAGCTCATGCCCTGGTGCCGCCATGCCGTGACAAGCGTGGCTGCGATGGCTCGAGCCTGGCTTGCGAATGCTGGCAGTGTGCCGCAGCCGGCGAGGGCGTGGCGTCGGGTGAACGCGGCAGCCGTTGTAGGACTTGTCCGACATCGTCCGTTGCCGATGGTGTAATGCCTGCGCTGGAGGTGAAGGCAGGCATGCCGCTACGTTGGCCCTTTGGCCCGGGATCCGCATCGACGATCCACGCGCGCGTCCAATGGCTGGTGGTGGTCTGCACCGTGCCGGTGTTCCTGGTCGCGGTGGTGCTGCTGGTGCTCTCTTACCAGCGGGGGCGAGACGCGCTGCTGGAGAGCAATCTGCAGGCGGCGCGCAACTTGGTGCAGGCGGTCGATCGCGAGATCGACGCCACGATCAGGTGCTGCAGGCGCTGAGCACCTCGGCCAGCATCGACGAACGCGACTATCGCCGCTTCCACGCGCGGGCGCGCGAGACATTGCGCTACATGGCCGCCGACAACATCGTGCTGTTCGACGCCGAGCTGCAAGGGCTGGCGAGCGCGGCACACGACTGGGGCACGCCACTGCCGAAGGTGCGGCACGACCGCTTTCCGCAAGTGATGTCCAGCGGCAAGGCGGCGGTGTCGGACCTCTTCGTTGGCGAGGTGTCCAAGCAGCCGCAGATCGCGGTGGCGGTGCCGGTGATGCGCGACGGCCGCGCGATCGCCCGCCTCGAAATGGTGTTCAGCTTGCAGCGCGTTGCCGACCTGCTGGCGCGGCAAAACTTCGCGCCCGAGTGGACCGGCGCCGTGTTCGACAGCAAGGGCGTGTTCGTCGCCCGCACGCGCGAGGCCCGGCGTTTTGTCGGGCAGGGCGCCGGCGAGCGATTCCGGGCTGCGCTGAAGGCGGCGCCCGAAGGCAGCTTCGAAGGCACCACGGTCGATGGCGTCCCGGTGTGGGCAACTTACAGCCGCGGCGGCAAGTATGGCTGGACGGTCGCCATCGGCGTGCCGGCAAGCGAACTCAGCGCTCAACTGCACCGCTCGTTGTGGCTGTACGGCGCCGCCGCCGCGTTGCTGCTGGTGGCCGGACTGCTGTTGGCCCGTGCGATCGGCCGCGGCATTTCGGACCCGATTCAGGCTCTGGTGCAACCCGCGCTGGCGGTTGGCCGCGGCGAGGCGGCGGTGGTGGCGCCATCCTCGCTGCACGAGGCCAGCGAACTGGGCCGCGCGTTGCAGCAGGCCCAGCAGCTGCTGCAACTGCGCGAACAGGCGCGAGAAGAGGCGGAAGCGTCGGTGCGCGCAAGCCAATCGCGGCTGCAGATGGCGCTCGACTCCGCCCAGATCGGTGACTGGGACATCGATCTGAGCACGGGCGCGATCCGCCACTCGCTGCAGCACGACCGCTGCTACGGCTACACCGAAGCCGCCACCGACTGGAGTGCCGAGCGGTACTACGAGTGCGTTCACCCCGACGACCGCGAGCGCATTCGCCGCCACATTCAAAAAACAGTGCGCGATCGGGCCCCGTGGCTGGACGAGTTTCGCGTCGTCTGGCCCGACGGCAGCGTGCATTGGTTGACGACGCGTGGCGCCTTCCTGTCGCGCCCCGGCGAATCCGGCTTCATCGTCGGCGTGGTCATCGACGACACGGCGCGCCGGCAAGCGGAGGAGCTGCGCCTGCACAGCGTGCGGCTGGAGGCCGAGAACCGCCAGATCCAGGAGGCCAACCGGCTGAAGAGCGAGTTCCTGGCCAACATGTCGCACGAGCTGCGTACACCGCTGAACGCGGTCATCGGGTTTTGCCGAGATCCTGCGCGTCGGCGGGCCCAACCTTGCGGAGGAGAAACGGGCCGACTATCTCGGCCACATCGCGACCAGCGGGCGCCACCTGCTGCGCCTGATCAACGATGTGCTCGACTTGTCCAAGGTGGAGTCGGGCAAGTTCGATCTCTTGCCCGAGCCGTTGCTGCTGCCGCGGCTCGCCGACGAGGTTGCCGGCGTGTTGCAGCCCGAGATGGCACGCAAGGGCGTGCAACTGACGATTCAAATCGACCCGGCGGTTTCCGACCTTGTGCTCGATCCGTCGCGACTGCAAGCAGATGCTCTACAACCTGCTGTCCAACGCCATCAAGTTCAGCGGCGCGGGCGGCCGCGTCGACGCTGCGAGCCGACGCCGCAGGGCGAGCAGCAGGTGCGCATCGAGGTCGAGGACAGCGGCATCGGCATCGCGCCAGCAGACCTGTCCAAGCTCTTTCAGCAGTTCCAGCAAGTGCACACGGGCATGGCCAAGACGCACGGCGGCACCGGGCTCGGACTGGCGTTGACGCGCCACCTGGCCGAGATGCACGGCGGCAGCGTCGGGGTGCGCAGCACGCCAGGGGTGGGCAGCGTGTTCCATCTGGTGCTGCCGCGCCGCCTCGGCGCCGTGGCCCCGCGCGCGAGGCCTGTTGGCGAACCACCGGTGGCGCCGTCGACGGATGCGCCCACCGTGCTGGTGATCGAAGACGACGGTGCCGACCAGACGCAGTTGGCGCAGGTCCTGCGTTCGGCGGGCTATCAGGTCGAGTTTGCCGGAACGGCGCAGCGGGCGCTGCAGCTGACCGCCGCGCGCCGCTACGACGCGATCACGCTCGATCTGCTGCTGCCCGATCGCAGCGGCCTGGAGGTGTTGAACGAGCTGCGCGCCAGCGGCCCGAACCGCGACGTGCCGGTGGTGGTGATCACGATGGTCTCCGAGACGGCGCCGCTGGCCGGCTTCGTGGTCAGCGACGTGCTGGCCAAGCCGATTCGCCGGCACGAGGTGAACGCAGCTCTGCGGCGCCTGGCAGCAGCGACGGTCGCATGCTCAGCGTGCTGGTGGTCGACGACGACCCTGGCGCGCTCGAGCTGATGGCGGCCACCTTGCAGACACTGGGCATCGCTGCGCTGCTGGCGGCCAACGGTGCGCTCGGCACTGGAACTGCTCGAAAAGCATGCGCCCGATGCGATGATTCTCGACTTGGTGATGCCGGGCATGAACGGATTCGATCTGCTGCATGAGCTGCGTCAGCGGCCGCGTTGGCAGCAGCTGCCGGTGTTCGTGTGGACCAGCATGCAACTGACCGCCGATGAACTGGGGACGCTGTCGCGATCGGCGCAAGCGGTGGTGGGCAAGCTCAACGGCGGTGTCGATGCACTGGTGCAGCAATTGCGCGCCTGGCAAGCGCAACGCGCGCAGGGCGAGGCCGTATGACCGCCGCACCCCGCGTGCTGGTGATCGACGACAGTGAGCTCAACATCGAGATCGCAACCTACCTGCTGACCAGGGCCGGCATGCAGGTGGCCAGCGCGCTTGACGGCAGCAACGTGCTGGCGCTGGTGGCGGCCTTCGCACCCAACATCGTGCTGATGGACATCCAGTTGCCGGGCCTGACGGCCTGGCGGTGACCCGCCAGCTGCGGGCCGATCCGGCCACGCGCGCGCTGGTGATCGTGGCCTTCACCGCCTGTGCAATGAAGGGCGACCGCGAGAAGTTTCTGGCCGGTGGCTGTGACGGCTACATCGGCAAGCCGATCGACGTGGCCACCTTTGCCGACGAGGTGCGTGCGTTGCTGCCGGCGCGCTGACGACGAGGTCAGGCGCGCTCGCCAAGCTCGGGCACGCGGATCTCGCAGCTGATGCCGCGCGTGTTGTTCTCGCGCCAGTGCACCTCGCCGCCAAGCAGCTTGACGCGCTTGCGGATGCCGCCCAGGCCGAGGCCATGAGCCCACGTCTCCGGGCGGCGGCCGGCCCCATCGTCGCTGACCTGCAGCGTGAAGCGGCTGCGCTGGTAGTGTGCCGCCACGTCGATACGCGCGTGGCGTGCGCATGCACGATCACGTTGTTGATCAGCTCGCGCAGCATGCGCGTCAGCGCCGACCATTGCACGACGCTCAGGTTGATGTCGCGGTCGAACTCGAACGACCAATCGAGCTCGCAGTGCGCGGCATCGAGCCGCTGCGCCATGTCGGCCTTCCATTCGGCGCTGGCGTGCGACAGCAGGTGCGACGACGCCGCCAGCCCGCGCGTCAGCGTCTTCAGGTCCTGCAGCGTGTGGCGGACGTAGTCCTCCATCTCCGGGCTCTGCGCCTTGTACATCAACGTCAGCAGGCGCGCGCCGATGTCGTCGTGCAGGTCTTGCGCGATGCGGGCACGCTCCTCGTTGCGCCCTTGCTCGACCGCGCGGTCGAATGCGACCGCGCGCACCATCTGCTCGAGCACGCGGTCGGTCAGGCGCGCGTCCTCGCGTGAACATGCGCCGGCCGCGGCGTGCGAAGCGCAACACCAGCGAGCCGCGCGCCTGCAGTTCATCGGGCACGCCGGGCAAACGGGGCAGCGGCACCAGCATCGTCGAGCCGTCGCCGAGCACGCGGGCACCGGCGGACGAGCGCGTGGTGTGCGCCAAGCTCGAGCGGCTCGAACAGCTCGCCCAGCAGCCGTGCAAAGTGCTCGGTGTGGTCGCCACCGGTGGTCTCGATCTCGCGCGCGGTGCGGTACAGACCCTCGAACATGCGCTCGGTGGTCAGCATGTTGCTGCCCATCAGCAGATTCAAGCATCCATTGCCGCGCGCCCGCGTACAGCCCCAGCGCCAGGAACAGCGCCAGCGTATGCGAGTGTGAACTGGCTCATCGGCATCACGGCGACGAACAGCAGGTCCAGCGAGGTGGCCACTGCGCTGATGCCTGCCAGCAGCGTGAACTCGCGCATCACCTGCTGTGAGCGCGAGAGAAACGGCACCAGCATCAGCGCCGAGGCCTGGAACACGTACCAGATCAGCGAGCCAGGGCCGGCCGCGAAGCGTTGCACGTCGGCATTGCCTTGCGACAACGCGACCGTCAACGTCAGCAGCAACAGGATCGCCAACACCGCGAGGCTGAGGCGGCGCATCACGATCGCCATGGGGTGCGGTGTCGAACCGATACGACCACACGAGCAGCAGCCAGCCGACCGCGAAATAGCTCAACTGCAACCCTTGCACCCACCACCACAAACCCGGGATCGGATTGAAGGCGACCGTGACGATGAACCCGATGCCCACCGGCCCACGACGTGACGGCGATCAGGCCCTGGAACGGCAGCCGCCGTGGATACACGCTGAGCGCGTGCACGCTGGCGGCACCCGTGACGACGTCGCACGACACGCGCAGCCACAGATCGAGCGGTGCCCAGCTGCGTCTGGAAAGTCGAACCCCGGCAGGGTGTCCAGGCCGATCAACAGCAGGTGCGTCGTCTGCGCCAGCGCGGTCAGTCCGAACATCAGGTTGCGCTCGTCGGGATGCACCAGCACGACGACTGCGCCGGTCAGATAGAACACCAACGCCAGCGCCGTCATCAGCCAGAACACCGAGCCGAGCCCCGAATAGCCGCGCGGCGTCGTTCGCACCTCGATCGGCGCAGCGGCCTCGGCAGAACTTCAGGCGCACCGCGCCTTCGCGCAGCGCGGCGGAGAAGGCGGCGCCGTTGGCCAGCTGTTGGCTGCGCTGCAGTCGTCGACCACCCAGCGCGGCGAACGCCGCGCGCAGCAGCACATCAGGCGGCAAGAATCGGCCATCGGCGATCATCACGCCGAGCAGGGTTTCGCCCACGTGAGCGCGCAGTGCAGCGTCGCCAGACGCTGTCGAGCACCATTTGGCCGTTGGCGTTGATGCGCCAGCCGGCGTCGATGTGCGGCGAGCCCGACAGCGTGCGCAGCAGCGTGAACAGGCCCACGCAACCGAGCAGTGCGAGCACCACCAACGCGCGGCGCCGCCAGCCGAGGCCATCGCCCGGCGACGATGCCGCTCGCGTCGGCATCGTCGCCCGATGGCAGCAACGAATCGATGCCGGTGCTGGCGAAGCCGCCGGTGCGTGTCGCGCGCCGCAGCGCTGTCGGCCGCCAGCGCCGACGCCGGGATCAGGCCCGCGTCGCGCGCTGCAGAGCACCTCACACCAGGCCTTGCTTGGTCGCCAGCACCGCAGCCTCGGCGCGGCTGGACACGTTGAGCTTCTTGTAGATCGACTTGATGTGATCGTTGACGGTGAACCACTTGATGCCCATCAGGTTGGCGATTTCCTTGATCGTGAAGCCCTTGCTCAGGTAGGTGAGCACCTCGTTCTCGCGCGGCGTCAGGCGCTCGTGGTCGGGCGTCTTCTCGATCGGCACCGGGCGGCTGGTGGTGAGCTCGGCGGGCCGGCTGAAGCCGGAGTCGGAGGCGTGCAGGTCGCCGCCGCTGGCTGTCGCGAAAGTGATTGAGCAGCCGCCGCGCGATCGCCGGCGACAGCGGCGGCTGGCCGCGCACGATCTTCTGCAACTCCTCGACCAGCACCTCGAAGCGGTCTTCCTTCAGCAGGTAACCGTCGGCGCCGCGTTGCAGCGCCGGGAACAGGTGATCGTCGTCGGAGTACAGCGTGGTGACGATCTTGGTAGCGGGTACTGCGACAGCTCGGCCAGCAACTCCATGCCATTGCCATCGGGCAGCTCGAGATCCACCAGCACGAGGCGAAATGGGTCGACGCCATGCAAGCCTTGCGCGCCACCGGTGAGATTGATCTGGCGGCGCGCGGTTTCGAGATCCCCGGCCTCGGTGATGGTGAGCGTGTCGCTGAAGCTCTCGCGCACCACTCGGCACAGGAAGCTGCGTGCCACAGGGTTGTCTTCGACGATGAGAACCTTGACCGCCATGCCGCTACATTCGTTGGTGCTAGGGATCGTAGCGCAGTTAGGCCTCGGGCGACGAACGTCTCGCGCGGCGGCGTGTCCCCAGCACAGGGAGGCAAGCCGATGCTTACTCGTTGACCATCACGATCTTGCCCATCGCCTCGCGTGACGCCATGCGGGCGTAAGCCTCGGTGCAGCTTCGGCCATCGGCAACACCTGGTCGATCACCGGCTTGATCATGCCCTGGGCATACCACTGCGCCAATGCCTGCATCTGCTGGGCACTTGCCGCCGGCTCGCGGCGCACGAAGTCGCCCCAGAACACGCCGACCACCGAGGCGCCCTTGAGCAGCGTCAGGTTCAGCGGCAGCGCCGGAATGCCGCCCTGCGCGAAGCCCACCACCAGGTAGCGGCCGCGCCAGGCGATCGAGCGGAAAGCCGGCTCGGCGAGGTCGCCGCCCACCGGGTCGTAGATCACGTCGGGGCCCTTGCCGCCGGTGTGCTGCTTCAGCGCCTCGCGCAGGTTCTCGCTGGTGTAGTTGATCGCCGCGTCGGCACCGAGCGTCAGGCAGAGCTCGCATTTGCGCTCGCTCGACGCGCCGGCGATCACGCGCGCGCCGGCGGCCTTGGCGATCTGCAGCGCCGCGGTGCCCACGCCGCCGGCGGCGCCCAGCACGAGCACGGTTTCGCCGGCCTTCAGCGCGGCGCGATCGATCAGCGCATGGTGCGAGGTGCCATAGGTGAAGGCGAAGGCGGCGCCGTCCTCGAACGGAACGCCCGGCGGCAGCGGCATGCACGCGAGACGCCTCGAGCAGCGCGTGGGTGCCGAAGCCGCCGCTGCCGCCGATCGCGGCCACCCGCGTCGCCGGGCTTCAAGCCCGTCGACTTCGGCGCCGACGGCTTCGACCACGCCGGCGTACTCCGATGCCCGGCACGAACGGCAGCGGCGGGCTTGAACTGGTACTTGTTCTGCACGATCAGGATGTCGGGGAAGTTCAGGCTCGCGGCGCGGATCGCCACGCGCACCTGCTTGGGCCGCGGCTCGGGCGTCGGCAACTCCTGCCACCGCAGCGCATCGACGCCGGTGGGTTGTTCGCAAAGCCAAGCATGCATCGTCGTCTCCTGGTCGGGCGAACATGATACGCAGGCCAGGTCGGGCGTCGTGCGCTCATGGCGCTGCCTACAATCCAGGCCTGACATGCGCATCCTGATCGCCAACGACGACGGTTACCTCGCCCCGGACTTGCCGCACTGGTGCAGGCCTGCGAGGGCCTCGGCGACATTGACGTGGTGGCTCCCGAGCAGAACGCCAGCGGCACCTCCAACGCGCTGACACTGAACCGGCCGCTCAACGTGTCGTTGCCAGCGGCGAACTCAACGCGGCTTTCGCGTCGTCAATGGCACGCCGTCGGACTGCGTGCACGTGGCACTGACCGGTCTGCTCGAGCAGCGCCCGGACCTCGTGATCTCGGGCATCAACAACGGTGCCAACATGGGCGACGACACGCTGTACTCGGGCACCGTGGCGGCGGCGATGGAGGGTTACCTGTTCGGCATTCCGGCGCTGGCGTTTTCGCAGGTCGACAAGGGCTGGCAGCATCTCGACGCCGCTGCGCGCATGGCGCGCGAGGTCGATCGAGCGAGTGCTGCGCTACGCTGCACGAGCGCAGCGGTCCGTGGCTGCTCAATGTCAACATCCCGAATCGTGCCGATGCGCCGCAGTTGCCCCGCGTGGTCACGCGGCTGGGCCGCCGCCATGCCAGCGAGCCGGTGATCCGGCAGGTCAATCCGCGTGGCGAGACGATCTACTGGATCGGTCCGGCCGGCGAGCGCACGCGAGGCCGGCGAGGGCACCGATTTCCACGCCACCAGCCAAGGTCTGGTGTCGATCACGCCGTTGCAGGTGGACCTCACCGACCACGAGGCGCTACCCGATTGGCGTCGGCAGCTGGTGACGGCGCCGTGAGCCGCCACGCGGCCGCTGCAAAGGCGCGCACTTTCACGGAGCTATCAGCGGGCTGTCGCGGTGCCCCGTAGCGGCGCGCGCAGGGTCGAGGGGGTCCGGTGAGCGAACGGCGCCGCGGCACCGCGTTCCCGCTGCCATTGGCCAAAGTGTCGAGTGCGACCACGCGTCGCCTGACGCTGCAGCCCCAGCGCCCGATGCGCGACGCGTCGCAGCGACGCGCGTTCGCGCACAGCACCCAGCGGCGTTGGGCTCGATTCGGCGCAGGTGCGTGCGCGCATGGCGCAACGCCTGCATGCGCACGGCATTCGCCACGAAGGTTTGCTGCATGCATTGCAGACGGTGCCGCGCCACACCTTCATCGATACGGCACTGGCCGCGCAGGCCTACGAAGACACCAGTTCTGCCGATCGGCCACGGCCAGACGATCTCCAAGCCGTCGGTGGTGGCGCGCATGATCTCGCTGCTGCTAGCGGGCTCGGCAGCACGCGCTCGCGAGGGTCTGGGCAAGGTGCTCGAGATCGGCACCGGTTGCGGCTACCAGTGCGCACTGCTGGCGCAACTGGCCGATTCGGTGATATCGGTTGAGCGGGTGCGAGACCTGTTCGACAAGGCGCGCGCGACGCTCGCCCCGATGCGCCTGGATCGCGTGCGCCTCGTGCACGGCGACGGCATGCGCGGCCACGCGCCCAATGCACCGTATCACAGCATCATCTCGGCGGCGGTCGGCGACGAGCCCGCGCTGCCTTGGCTCGATCAATTGGCAGATCGGCGGCCGCCTGATCGCGCCGGTGCGCGCCGGCGAATCCCAGGTCTTGGCCGTCGTCGACAGGGAACCGAGCGGGATACAAACGACTCGATCTCGAGCCCGTGCACTTCGTACCTCTAAAATCGAGCGTCGACTGACGTCTCCTCAAGGGCACACGACCTGATGCCAAGCCTCTTCTGCGCCAGCCGTGCAATCACAGCCCACGCTGGCGCGGCCGCGCGTAGAGCGCGGCCGCGCGCGGTGGTGAGGTGGGCTCGTGCTCGCTGCCGTGTGCGTGACGGTGGGCTGCGCCACCTCGCGGGCGCCAGCGCCGGTGGAAGAGCGCAGCTCTGGCGGCCGCCCGGCGGCGCCGACCATGCCCAGTGCGGCGGTGACGGGACCGACGACCCCGAGTGGCGCGGCGACGGCGCCGAGCACGAGCAGCGACGCAACGGCCAAGCCAGGCGCCGAAAATGCTGGCAAACCTGGCTACTACACGATCAAGCCGGGCGACACGCTGATCCGCGTGGGTCTTGAAACGGGCCAGAACGCGCGAGACATCGCCCGCTGGAACAACATCGAGAACCCCAACTCGCTCGAGGTGGGCGCAGGTCATTCGTGTGGCGCCCCGGGCGTCGACCCCGCCGCCACCGCGGCGCGTGGTGTCAACAACACGCGGATCGAGGCGCGGCCGCTCGATGTCAAGCCGGCGCCGGCCGCTTCAGCTGCAGGCGCCTCGGCGCCAGCCACCGGCACCACGTCGCCGCCACCGCTGACGGCGCCGCCTGCCGTGGCAACGCTGCCGCCGGTGGCTGCCGCGACGCCGCCTCCGAGCAACCCGGCCAATGCGCGCGACCCCGACGACGACGTGAGTTGGGCATGGCCCGCCGCCGGCCCGGTGCTCGGCGGTTTCGATGAGAGCAAGAGCAAGCGGCCTGACCCTGGTGGCAAGGCGGGTGACGCTGTGCTGGCGGCCGCCGATGGCCGCGTGGTGTACGCGGGCTCGGGGTTGCGCGGCTACGGCAACCTCGTGATCGTCAAGCACAACAACACCTACCTCACCGGCGTATGCGCACAACCAGGCGTTGCTGGTAAAGGAAGATCAGGTGGTGCGGCGTGGCCAGAAGATTGCCGAGATGGGCTCCAGCGATGCCGAGCGCGTGGAACTGCACTTCGAGATTCGCCGCCAGGGCCGACCCATCGACCCGGCGAAGCTGCTTCCTCCGCGTTGAAGCGGCCGCGCATGCGCTCGGGCCGCTCCCGGCCGGCGTGCACTGAACGACAAACTCACAGGTGGCATTGATGGCAAGTTGGCCGGTGCTCGTGTTCGACATCGAGACCATTCCGGATGTCGCGGGACTGCGTTCATTGCGTGGCACCGACGCAGCCATTGGCGACGAGCAGGTGTTAGCGCTGGAGGTGGCGCAGCGCGCCACCGAGGGTCGCAGCGACTTTCATCCCGCACTACCTGCAGCGGGTGGTCGCGATCTCGTGCGTGTACCGCGGTGCCGGATGGCTTGCGCGTGCATTCGTTCGTCGACCGTTCGGGCGCGACAACGCATCGGACGAAGGCACGCATCGTGCAGCAGTTCTTTCCAGTATCGACAAGCGAGTGCCGCAGCTGGTGAGCTGGAACGGCGGCGGCTTCGACCTGCCGGTGCTGCACTATCGCGGCCTGATGCACGGCGTGGTGGCCAGCAAGTACTGGGATTTCGGCGAGGACGACCGCGAGTTCAAATTCAACAACTACATCTCGCGCTACCACCATCGCCATCTCGATCTGATGGATCTGCTGGCGCTGTACCAGCCGCGCGCCAACGCGCCGCTCGATGCGATGGCCAAGTTGTGCGGCTTGCCCGGCAAGCTGGGCATGGATGGTTCGGCGGTGCACGCCGCGTGGCTCGAAGGGCGCATCGAGGACATCCGTCGCTACTGCGAGACCGACGTGATGAACACCTACCTGCTGTATTGCCGCTACCAACTGATGCGCGGCGGTCTCACGAGCGAAGAGCACGATCAGGAGGTGGCGATGGTGCGTGCCACCCTGACGGCCAACGCTGAGCCGCATTGGGCGCAGTACCTGGCCGCCTGGCCCTGAACGCTCGAGTTCGTCTGGCCGCAGCGAGTCGTCACCGCGCATGGCGGCGGGCTCAGCGTTTCCCAGGGGCTCGCTCGCTGGGCGCCGGCGCTAGCATGCGGCGGACGCATGCCCAACCTCTGGAACATCGATCGCTTGCTGCCAGGGCCCGACCGTGTGGTGCCGGGCGATACGCTGCCCGCGATGTTCTGGCACGCCGCGGCAGGACGCGGCGATCGCACCTGGCTGCGCCAGAAGGAGCTCGGTCTGTGGCGCAGCTGGAGCTGGAACGACACCGCCACCGCCGTACGCGAGATCGCGCATGGGTTAATGGCGCTCGGCTTCGAACGCGGTCAGACGGCGTCGATCATGTCCAACACCGTGGTCGAGTGGGTGCTGGCCGACCTGGCGGTGCTGTCGTGCGGCGGTGTGTCCAGTGGCATCTACCCCACCGATGCGACCGCTCAGGTGCACTACCTGTGCGACGACTCGCGCACCACGGTGCTGTTCGTCGAAGACGATGAGCAGCTCGACAAGGCGCTGCAGTGCAGCGAGCAGCTTGCCGCTGCTGCGCCGCGATCGTGGTGTTCGACATGGAAGGACTGGCCGACTTCGAGCATCCGCTGGTCGATGAGCCTCGATGCGCTGCGCGCGTCGGGTCGCGAGCACCTGGCGCAGCATCCAAGCGCGCTCGAAGAGCGCGTGGCCGCCGTTCAACCCGAGGACCTGGCGATCCTGGTCTACACCTCGGGCACCACCGGCAAACCCAAGGGAGCGATGCACCTGCACGGCGGACTCACGTTCTATCTGCGCGAGGTCAACAAGATAGTCGGCCAGGACGAAACCGACGAGCGCATGTGCTTCCTGCCGCTGTGCCACGTGGCCGAGCGCACCGGCGGCGAATACTTCGGCATGTACACCGGGCCGAAGCTCAACTTCGTCGAGAACCCCGATACGGTGCCGGAGAACGTGCGCGAGATCGCGCCCACGGTGTTCACCGCGGTGCCGCGGGTGTGGGAGAAGTTCTATTCGGCGGTGACGATCGCGGTGCGCGAGGCGTCGCCCGTCGCAGCAGATGGCCTATCGCTGGGCGCTGGCGGTCGGCCGCCAGGTGGCCGAGCACGTGGTGCAGGGTCGGCGGTGCCTGCGTGGCTGAAAGCCAAGTTCATGCTCGCGCGCTGGCTCGCGCTGGACAACGTGCGCAGGCTGGTCGGCATCCATCGCGCGCGCTTCCTGTCGACCGGCGCGGCGCCGATCTCGCCGGATCTGATCCGCTGGTACCTGGCGCTCGGCGTGCCGATGTTCGAGGTCTGGGGCATGACCGAGACCGTGCGGCCTGTCGACCTCGATGCAGGGCTATCGCATCAAGCCCGGCTCGATCGGCAAGGCCGCGCCGTTCAACGAGGTGCGCATCGACGCCGGCCACTGGCGAGATCCTGGTGCGCGGCACGAACGTGTTCGCGGGCTACCTGAACCAGCCGCAGAAGACGGCGGAGACGATCGACGCCGATGGCTGGCTGCACACCGGCGACGTCGGCACGATCGACGCAGAAGGCTATTTCCGCATCACCGACCGCATGAAGGACATCATCATCACCGCGGGCGGCAAGAACGTGACGCCCAGCGAGTTGGAGAACGAGCTCGAAGTTCTCGCCCTACGTCACCGACGCGGTGGTGATCGGCGACAAGCGGCCCTACCTCACCGCGCTGGTGATGATCGACCAGGAGAACGTCGAGCAGTTACGCGCAGGAGCGCGACATGCCGTTCTCAAACTACCGCGAGCCTCACGCGCGCGCCCGAGGTGCGGCGCTGATCCAGGGCGAGATCGACCGGCGTCAACAAGAAGTTCGCGCGCGTCGAGCAGATCAAGCGCTTCCACCTGCTCGAGACGCAGCTGAGCGGCCGAGGACGAAGAGCTGACGCCGACGATGAAGCTCAAGCGCAAGCTGGTGCACGCCAAGTACGCGCCGCAGATCGAAGCCATGTACCAATGACATCCGATCACACCAGGAGACAGCCATGAAATCCATCGCCGTCGCACTGGCCGCCGACCGCGCTGGCGCGGCACCGCTGCCTGCGCGCAGCAGCAGGGCGTGACCAAGGACGAGATCGTGATCGGCACGATCCAGGATCTGTCCGGCCCGATCGCCGGCTTCGGCAAGCAGGCGCGCGGCGGCATGCTGCTTGCGCGTCGACGAGATCAACGAGCAGGGCGGCATCAACGGCCGCAAGATCAAGCTGCTCGTCGAGGACTCGGCCTACGACCCCAAGACGCGCGGTGCTGGCGGCGCAGAAGCTCGTCAACCAGGACAAGATCTTCATGATGGCTGGCGCACATCGGCACCGCGCCGAACCTGGCGGCGATGCCGGTGCAGTTCGAGAAGAACATCGTCAACTTCATGCCGGTGACCGCGGCGCGCGAGATGTACGAGCCGCTTCACAAGCTGAAGTATTCGTTCGCGGTGCCTTACTACGACCAGATTCGGCGTGATGCTGCCCAAGACTGGTCAAGGAGAAGGGCGCGCAAGAAGGTGTGCACGATCTATCAGGACGACGAGTTCGGCCTCGAGGTCGTGCGCGGCGCCGAGGCCGGCGCTGAAGGCGCTCAACATGGAGCTGGCCGAGAAGACCAGCTACAAGCGCGGCGCCACCGATTTCTCGTCGCAGGTGGCGCGCATGAAGGCCGCCAACTGCGACCTGGTGGTGCTGGGCACCATCATCCGCGAGACCATCGGCACCGATCGGCGAATCGCGCAAGACCGGCTTCAACCCGACCTTCCTCGGCTCCAGCGCGGCCTACACCGACCTGATCCACAAGCTCGGCGGGCCGGCGATGAACGGCCTGTACGCCAGTCGATGGGCGCGCAACATCCATACCTCGACGAGGCATCGCAGCCGATCCGCTTCTGGGCCAACAAGTACAAGACCAAGTTCAACGAAGACCCGACGGTGTTCTCGGTGTACGGCTACATACATCGTCGATGCCTTCGCGCAGGCAGCCGCACAAGGCGGGCAGCGAACCTGACCACCGACAGCTTCATCAAGGCGATGGACACGATGGTGATCCCGCATGGACATGTTCGGCAGCGCCGAAGCCAGCTACAGCGCCGAAGAAGCGCCTGGGCAGCGACGCCTCGCGCTTGTCGCAGATCCAGTCGATGGCAAGTGGAAGGTGATCTCGGACTACGCCACTCCCTGATGCGCGAGCGTGCACGCAGCGGGGCCGCCATAGTTGCGGCCCGTTCGTTTTCTGAGGCACTGCACGCTGCCGATAATTCGCCCATGCCGGATGACGCAGCCAGTGGCTGCAGGTGGAATCGCTCGATCTCGAAGGGCAGGGCGTCGCGCACCGCGCCCGACGGCAAGGTGGTGTTCATCGAGGGGCGTTGCCGGGCGAGCAGCGTCGCAGGTGTCGGTGTCACGCGCGCAAGAACCAATGGGAGCAGGGCACGCTGTCGGCGCTGCAACGCGAGAGTTCGCAGCGCGTGACGCCGCAGTGCCCGCACTTCGGCCTGCACGCGCGGGCCTGCGGCGGCTGCAAGATGCAGCATCTGCAGCCGGCGGCGCAGGTGGCCGTGAAGCAGCGCGTGCTCGAAGACAACCTGCGCCACCTGGCCAAGGTGGTGCCCGAACGCATGCTGCGGCCGATCCAGGGCCGGCATGGGGCTATCGCCTGCGCGCGCGCCTGTCGGTGCGCTACGTGGCGAAGAAGGGCACGCGTGCTGGTGGGCTTTCACGAGCGCAAGTCGCGCTACGTGGCCGACATGACGCAGTGCCCGGTGCTGCCGGCCGCAGTGAGCGCACTGCTGCCGCGCCTGCGCGAACTGATCGCCTCGATGGCACGCGCGCGACCGCCTGCCGCAGATCGAGCTCGCGATGGGCGACGAGGTTTGCGCGCTGGTGCTGCGCCATCTCGAGCCGCTGCGCGGCCGCCGATCGCGACGCGCCTGCGCGCGTTTGGCGCCGCGCACGGCGTGCAATGGTGGCTGCAGCCAGGTGGGCCCGGACAGCGTGGTGCCGCTCGATGACGAAGCGGGATGCGCTGTGCTATCAGCTGCCCGAGTTCGGCATTGACGATGCCGTTTCGGCCGACGGACTTCACGCAGGTCAATCTCGCGATCAACCGCGTGCTGGTGTCGCACGGCTGCGCGCGCCTCGATGCGGCAGCCCGACGATCAGGTGATCGACTGGTTCTGCGGCCTGGGCAACTTCACGCTGGCACTGGCGCGCCGCGCTGGATCGGTGCTGGGCATCGAAGGCAGCGATACGCTCGTGCGGCGTGCGCGTGACAACGCCGCGGCCAACGGGCTGGCGCAGCGCACGTCCTTCGAGCGTTCGCAATTTGTTTGAGCTGACCGCTGCAGACTTGTTCGCGCTGCCTCACGCGCAGCGCTGGCTGATCGACCCGCCGCGCGAGGGCGCGTTCGCGCTGGCCAAGCCACTGGCCGAACTCGCACAGTCGGGGTCAGCCCGACTGGCAGCCGCCGCAGCGCATCGTCTACGTCAGCTGCAACCCGGCGACGCTGGCGCGCGATGCCGGCTTGCTGGTGCACCAGGCGGGCTATCGCTGCTCGGCCGCCGGCGTGGTCGACATGTTCCCGCACACCGCTCACGTGGAAAGTCATGGCTGTCTTCGACCGCCAGACTTCGGCGTAGGCTCACATCGCGAAGCGATGTGAGCCGCAGCCAAAGCAAACGCGGTCTTTGATCGCCAGACTTCGGCGTAGGCTCACATCGCGAAGCGATGTGAGCCGCAGCCAAAGCATGCGGTCTTTGATCGCCAGACTTCGGCGTAGGTTACATCGCGAGCGTGTCAGCCGCAGCCAAAGCAACGCGGTCTTTGACCGCAGACTGCGGCGCAGAGTCACTTCGCAAGAAAGGCCCCGCTGCGCGGGGCTTTGTTCCAGCCAAGCGTCCGGATTATTCGCGATCGCCGCCGAAGATGCCCAGCAGCATCAGCAGACTCTGGAACACGTTGTAGATGTCCAGATAGATCGCCAGCGTCGCCGACACGTAGTTGGTTTCGCCGCCGTCGATCACGCGCTTGATGTCGTACAGCATGAACGGCCGAGAACACGGCCAGGCACAGCACCAGCATCGTCAGCATCAGCGCCGACGACTGCAGGAAGAAGTTGACCAAGCCCGCGACGAACACGATCAGCGCGCCGACCATCAGGAACTTGCCCATGCCCGACAGGTCGCGCTTGATCACGGTGGACAGCGACGCCATCGCGAAGAACACCGACCGCCGTGCCACCGAACGCCGTCATGATCAGCGTCGAGCCGTTCTTCATCCCGAGCACCAAGCGCCAGCAGACGCGACAACATCAAGCCCATGAAGAACGTGAACGCCAGCAGCACGTAGACGCCGGTGGTCGAGTTCTTGGTCTTTTCGATCGCGTAGATCAGTCCGAACGCGCCGGCCAGGAAGACGATCAGGCTGATGCCCGGAGTCATCGCCGTGCGCGATGCCGGTGGCTGACGCCAATCCAGGCGCCGAGCACCGTGGGCAGCAGCGATACCGCCAGCAGCCAGTAGGTGTTGCGCAGGACGCGGTTGCGGTCGACGGCCAGCGCGCCGGAGCCGGCGTAGCCGGGCTGGGTTTGCAGGCTTTGTTCCATGGATCCTCCGAGTGGATGGATGACGCGGGCTTCAGACCCGCGGGCCATTCTAAGTTCCTCCTGGCTTGCCGCGTTGAAGGCCTTCCACTGATGCCCATTGATTGCGGATCGCAGAACAACTTTGCGTGGTGCCCTAGGGCCGGGAGGGCTCGCGGCTAACTTGTGCGCCGCGCCCCTGACAAACGGAGGATCGTCCCAATGAACACCCGGCCCAGGCTGACCGCCGCCGGCGCCGCAAGATCGCCGTCGCCGCCGAGCCAGAAGCTCTGCCAACGGCCGGGCGGTATCGATCGCAGTGGTCGACGATGGCGGCCCGCTCTGGCATGCCTCGCTATAATTTGCCTGCTTCTCACACCCCACGCGGCCTAGCGAAACTCCGTCGACGGTTTCCCTCGGACTCCGTGTCTCCTGCAAGGAGCGGAGCTGGGCGCGCGAACGCCGGAGTTCTTCCCCTTGTTACCCGCACTGCCTCCAGCCCTGCTCGCGCTCGCGGACGGCGCGGTCTTCATGGGTTACTCGATCGGTGTCACCGGGCGCCACGGTCGGCGAGGTGGTGTTCAACACCGCGCTAACCGGCTATCAGGAGATCCTCACCGACCCGAGCTACTGCCAGCAGATCGTCACGCTGACGTATCCGCACATCGGCAACTACGGTGTCAATGCCGAGGATGTCGAGGCCGACGCAGGTGCACGCCGCCGGGCTGGTGATCAAAGACCTGCCGGTGCGTGCGTCGAACTTTCGCCAGACGATGACGTTGGCGCAGTACCTGCAGCGCGAGAGCGTCGTGCGCGATCGCCGGCATCGACACGCGACGGCTGACGCGGGCGCTGCGCTCGCGGCGGCGCGCAGAACGGCTGCATCGTGACGCTTCGCGACCGGCGCGCGCATCGACGCAGGATCGACATCGACGCCGCGATCGCCCGCGCGCGCAGCGGCACCGAGCATGGCGGGGCTGGACCTCGGCGCAAGGTGGTGTCGGTGAAAGACGCCCTACGCGTGGCACGAGGGCGAGTGGCGGCTCGGCAGCTGGCTACGAGCCGCGCGAAGGACGCGCGCTTTCATGTCGTCGCCTATGACTTCGGCGTCAAGCGCAACATCCTGCGCATGCTGGCCGGCCGCGGCTGCCGCGTCACCGTGGTGCCGGCGCAAACGTCGGCCGCCGACGCGCTGGCGTTATCGCCCGATGGCGTCTTCCTGAGCAACGGGCCTGGCGACCCCGAGCCCTGCGACTACGCGATCGCGCCACGCGCGACGCTGATCGACAAGGGTCTGCCGACCTTCGGCATCTGCCTGGGCCACCAGATCCTGCGCGCTCGCGCTCGGGCGCCAAGACCTTCAAGATGAAGTTCGGCCACCACGGCGCCAACCATCCGGTGAAGGATCTCGACAGCGGACGCGTCTCGATCACCAGCCAGAACCACGGCTTCGCGGTCGACGAGAAGACGCTGCCGTCGACGCTGAGGCCCACGCACGTGTCGCTGTTCGACGGCACGCTGCAGGGCCTGGCGCGCACCGACAAGCCGGCGTTCTGCTTCCAGGGCCACCCGGAGGCGTCGCCCGGCCCGCACGACATCGGCTATCTGTTCGATCGCTTCGTCGCGCTGATGGAGAAGACGCTAGAATGGCCGAAGCGCACCGACCTGAAGAGCATCCTGATCATCGGCGCCGGACCGATCGTGATCGGCCAGGCCTGCGAGTTCGACTACTCGGGCGCGCAGGCGTGCAAGGCGCTGCGGCAGGAGGGCTACAAGGTCATCCTGGTCAACAGCAACCCGGCGACGATCATGACCGACCCGGAGATGGCCGATGTGACCTACATCGAGCCGATCACCTGGCAGATGGTCGAGAAGATCATCGCCAAGGAAAGCCCGACGCGATCTTGCCGACGATGGGCGGGCAGACGGCGCTCAACTGCGCGCTCGACCTGCACAAGCACGGCGTGCTGGCCAAACACGGCGTCGAGATGATCGGCGCCAACGAGAAGGCGATCGAGAAGGCCGAGGACCGGCTCGAAGTTCAAGGACGCGATGACCGTCGATCGGTCTCGATTCGGCCAAGAGCGGGCATCGCGCACTCGATGGAGCGAGGCGCTGGGCGGTGCAAAAGCGCATCACGCGCGCAGATCGGCGGCGACGGCTTTCCGGTGGTGATCCGCCCGAGCTTCACGCTCGGCGGCACCGGCGGCGGCATCGCCTACAACCCGGAGGAGTTCGAGGAGATCTGCAAGCGCGGCATCGACCTGTCGCCGACGCAGCGAGCTGCTGATCGAGGAGTCGCTGATCGGCTGGAAGGAGTTCGAGATGGAGGTGGTCCGCGACAAGGCGGACAACTGCATCATCGTCTGCTCGATCGAGAACCTCGATCCGATGGGCATCCACACCGGCGACTCGATCACCGTGGCGCCGGCGCAGACGCTGACCGACAAGGAATACCAGCTGATGCGCAACGCGTCGATCGCGATCCTGCGCGAGATCGGCGTCGACACCGGTGGCTCCAACGTGCAGTTCGCGATCAATCCGGAGCAACGGCCGCATGATCGTGATCGAGATGAACCCGCGTGTCAGCCGCAGCTCGGCGCTGGCGTCCAAGGCCACCGGCTTTCCGATCGCCAAGATCGCGGCCAAGCTGGCAGTCGGCTACACGCTCGACGAGTTGCGCAACGACATCACCGGCGGCGCGACGCCGGCGAGCTTCGAGCCGAGCATCGACTACGTGGTGACCAAGATTCCGCGCTTCGCGTTCGAGAAGTTCCGCGAGGCCGACCCGCACCTGACGACGCAGATGAAGTCGGTGGGCGAGGTGATGGCGATCGGCCGCACCTTCCAGGAGAGCTTTCAGAAGGCGCTGCGCGGCCTGGAGACCGGCATCGACGGCCTCGCTGAACGCAACGAGGTGCACGAGGCGACCGCGAGGAGATCGTCGAGGCGATCGGCAAGCGCGGGACCGGAGCGCATCCTGTTACGTCGCCGACGCGTTTCGCATCGGCATGCAGCTCGAAGAGATCCACGACGAGACGGCGATCGACCCGTGGTTCCTGGCGCAGATCGAGCAGATCGTCGGCACCGAGCGTCAGCTCGGCGGTCGTTCGCTGGCGAGCCTTGTCGGGCGCGGAGCTGCGCTTCATCAAGCAGATGGGCTTTTCCGATCGGCGGCTGGGCAGGCTGCTCGGCACCAACCGAGCACGAGGTGCGCAAGGCGCGACATGCAATGGGCGTGCGGCCGGTCTACAAGCGCGTCGACACCTGCGCTGCCGAGTTCGCGACGCAGACCGCGTACCTCTACTCGCACCTACGACGAGGAGTGCGAAGCCGAGCCGACCGACGCGACGCAAGATCATGGTGCTGGGCGGTGGGCCCAATCGCATCGGTCAAGGCATCGAGTTCGACTACTGCTGCGTGCACGCGGCGCTGGCGATGCGCGAGGACGGCTACGAGACCATCATGGTCAACTGCAATCCGGAGACCGTGTCGACCGACTACGACACCAGCGACCGCTTGTACTTCGAGCCGGTGACGCTGGAAGACGTGCTCGAGATCGTCGACAAGGAAAAACCCGCTCGGCGTGATCGTGCAGTTCGGCGGACAGACGCCGTTGAAGCTCGCGCTCGAGCTCGAGCGCGCCGGCGTGCCGATCATCGGCACCACGCCCGACTCGATCGACATCGCCGAGGACCGCGAGCGCTTTCAGAAACTGCTGCACGAGCTCAGGCTCAAGCAGCCGCCCAACCGCACCGCGCGCACCGAAGAGGCGGCGCTGCAGCTGGCGCACGAGATCGGCTATCCGCTGGTGGTGCGGCCGAGCTACGTGCTTGGCGGACGCGCGATGGAGATCGTCCACGGCGACAACGACCTGCGAGCGCTACATGCGCGAGGCGGTGCGCGTGAGCGAGAAGTCGCCGGTGCTGCTCGATCGATTTCCTCGACGACGCGATCGAGGTCGACGTCGACGCGCGTCTGCGACGGCAGCGACGGTGATGATCGGCGGCATCATGGAGCACGTCGAGCAGGCCGGCGATGCACTCCGGCGACTCGGCGTGTTCGTTGCCGCCGTATTCGTTGCCTGCGCAGTTGCAGGACGAGCTGCGCCGCCAGACCACGTTGATGGCCAAGGCGCTCAAGGTGGTGGGCCTGATGAACGTGCAGTTCGCGATCCAGGGCGAGGTCAGCGATCCGGACAACGCGGTGGTCTACGTGCTCGAGGTCAACCCGCGCGCATCGCGCACGGTGCCGTTCGTCAGCAAGGCCACCGGGCCAGCGCTGGCCAAGATCGCGGCGCGCTGCATGGTCGGGCAGCGGCTGAGCGACCAGCGCGGCGTCAAAGGCGAGGTGATCCCACCGTACTTCAGCAGTCAAGGAAGCGGTGTTCCCGTTCAACAAGTTCCCCGGCGTCGACCCGATCCTCGGCCCGGAGATGCGCTCCACCGGCGAGGTGATGGGCGTGGGCCGCAGCTTCGGCGAGGCGATGCTCGAAGAGCCAGCTCGGTGCGGGCTCCGGCTTCCCGACAAGGGCACCGTGGTGATCAGCGTCAAGAACGGCGACAAAGACCGCGCCGTCAAGGTGGCCAGCGAGCTGGTCGATCTCGGCTACTCGATCGCGGCGACCAAGGGCACGGCGGCAGCCATTGCATCAGCGGGCATCGCGGTGACGGTGGTCAACAAGGTCAAGGATGGGCGGCCGCACATCGCCGACAAGGTGAAGGCAGGCGAGATTCAGCTCGTCTACACAACCGTCGACGAAACGCGCACCGCGATCGCCGACTCGCGCCACATCCGCACCGCCGCGATCGCGAACCGGGTCACCTACTACACCACGATGGCCGGTTGCGAGGCGGCGACCGAGGCGCTCAAGCACCAGGACGACCTCACGGTCACGTCACTGCAGGAACTGCACGCCGAACTGCACTAAACTGGGCCGCCGGTGGCTGTTAGCGCAGCGCGCCGGCACCTCTGCGACGCGCCCTCAGGCGCGTTTTGTCTTTGCACAGGATTCCGAAGCGATGGCCACGATTCCCCTCACGCGCCGCGGCGCCAGAGCTGCTCGAAGCGAATTGCAACGACTCAAGACCGTCGATCGCCACGCCGTGATCCAGGCCATTTCCGAGGCACGGGGCCAGGGCGACCTGTCGGAGAACGCCGAGTACGAAGCGGCCAAGGACAAGCAAGCGCTTCATCGAGGGCGCATCGCCGAAATCGAAAGCAAGCTGGCCGCTGCGCAGGTGATCGACCCTGCCACGCTCGACGCCGGTGGCCGCGTGGTTTTCGGGGCCACGGTCGAACTCGAAGAGGAGGCCGGTGGTCAACGCGTGACCTACCAGATCGTCGGCGATGACGAGGCCGACCTGAAGCACGGGCTGATCTCGATCAGTTCGCCGATCGCGCGCGCTTTGATCGGCAAGGAAAGCGGCGACGTGGCCGAGGTGCAGGCGCCCGGCGGCGTCAAGAGCTACGAAATCGTCGACGTGCGCTATCGAGTGACGCGAATCACCCACGCTGGTGTTACGCGAGGCGCTTCTTCTTGATGCTGGCGGCGCGGCGTTTGGCCCGCTTGATCATGCCGCCGGCCGTGACGCGCTGGTTGCCCCAGAACGCTGACTCTTCTTGATCGTCGGCCGTCGTGTCGCGCTGCTTGAAAATTTGACGAGGCGTACGGTGCGTGGACCTGACATACGCGTCTTCGCGCGGCTCCTTGGCCTTGAGTGCAGGCGGTCGCCACAACACCAGCAATTTGCCGATGTGCTGCACGGCGCGCAGCCGCCCAGGCGCTCGGCAGCGTCGGCCAGCAAGGCCGCGCGCTGCTCGCGCGAGTCGGACAGCACGCGCACCCTGATCAGGCCGTGCGCGGTTAGCGCCACGTCGAGTTCCTTGCGTACCGCGGGGCTCAAGCCGTCGGTGCCGATCATCACCACGGGGTCGAGGTGATGCGCGGAGGCGCGCAAGGTCTTGCGCTGTTCGGTGGTCAGTTCAAGCGCTGGCATCGCCGTATTATCCCTGCGCAATGAAGGGGCGCAGCAAGAGCGGCAAGGTTGATCGAGCCTGGCTCAACGATCACGTCAACGATCCCTACGTCAAGTTGGCGCGCCAGGAAGGCTATCGCGCCCGTGCGGCCTACAAGCTCGAGGAAATCGATGAGACGCTGCGGCTGCTGCGGCCCGGCCAGGTGGTGGTGGATCTCGGCTCGACGCCCGGCGCCTGGAGCCAGTATGTGCGGCGACGCTTCGCGCCCAAAGCCGCCGGCAGCGGCGGCGCGGCTGTGGGTGAACTGGATGGCACCATCGTTGCGCTGGACGTGCTGCCGATGGAGCCGATCGAAGGCGTGCATTTCATCGAGGGCGACTTTCGCGACGAAGCCACTGCCACCGCGTTGGCCACGAGCCTGCGGGGCCGTGCGGTCGACGTTGTGCTGTCGGACACATGGCACCCAATCTGTCGGGCGTCGCGGTGACGGACACCGCGCGCATGGCCGATCTGGTGGAACTTGCCATCCAATTTGCGGTCGAGCATATGAAAAACGACGGTCGCGCTGGTGACCAAGGTGTTCCATGGCGGCGGCTACAGCCAGTTGGTCGGAGCGCTTCAAGCAATCGTTTCCGGGTTGTGAAGGCAATCAAGCCCAAGGCGTCGCGCGACAAGTCAGCTGAAACCTTTTGGTGGGCATCGGCCTGAAGCGAGGTTTGATGCCCCAGATGCAACCAGCCAGTGGCATCGCCAACGAATGCGCAGTTGACCGGGGGACGGGGTCTGCAAGCAGTGTCTACGCAACCCTTGTCTGGACTAAAATCGTCCCCAATTGCGCTCACAGGCGTGGTGCGCCCGCACCGCCGAGAATGAGCACTCGGGGCCGGGGACGTTCAGCGCGCACGGTCCGACGTAGGCACAAGGAGCCGCGGTGAACAATCAATGGTTCTCGAAGGTTGCGGTCTGGTTGGTGATCGCACTGGTCCTGTTCACGGTCTTCAAGCAGTTCGACCGCGCGGGTCAGCCAGGCTCAGCAGATCGGCTACTCCGACTTCCTCGAAGAGGTGCGCGCCAAGCGTATCAAGGCCGTCACCTGCAGGAAGGCAACGGCGGCACCGAGATCCTGGCCGTCACCAACGACGACAAGCGCATCCGCTCCACGGCGACCTACCTCGACCGCGGCCTGGTCGGCGACCTGATCGCCAACAACGTCAAGTTCGACGTCAAGCCGCGCGAAGAGCCGTCGCTCCTGATGAGCATCCTGATCAGCTGGGGCCCGATGCTGCTGCTGATCGGCGTGTGGATCTACTTCATGCGCCAGATGCAGGGCGGCGGCAAGGGCGGCGCCTTCAGCTTCGGCAAGAGCGAGGCGCGCATGCTCGACGAGAGCAACAACCCGATCACCTTCGCCGACGTCGCCGGCTGCGACGAGGCCAAGGAAGAGGTCAAGGAGCTCGTCGACTTCCTGAAGGACCCGCAGAAGTTCCAGAAGCTCGGCGGCCGCATTCCGCGCGGCGTGCTGATGGTCGGGCCCTCCGGGCACCGGCAAGACGCTGCTGGCCAAGGCGATCGCCGGCGAAGCCAAGGTGCCGTTCTTCTCGATCTCCGGCTCCGACTTCGTCGAGATGTTCGTCGGCGTCGGCGCGGCGCGCGTGCGCGACATGTTCGAGCAGGCCAAGAAGAGCGCGCCGTGCATCATCTTCGTCGACGAAATCGACGCGCGTCGGCCGCCACCGCGGCGCCGGCCTGGGCGGCGGCAACGACGAGCGCGAGCAGACGCTGAACCAGCTGCTGGTCGAGATGGACGGCTTCGAGACCAACCTCGGCGTCATCGTGATGGCCGCCACCAACCGGCCCGACATCCTCGACCCGGCGCTGCTGCGTCCGGGCCGCTTCGACCGCCAGGTCGTACGTGACGCTGCCCGACATCCGCGGCCGCGAGCAGATCCTCAACGTGCACATGCGCAAGGTGCCGCTGGGCCAGGACGTGCGCGCCGACATCATCGCGCGCGGCACGCCGGGCTTCTCGGGCGCCGACCTGGCCAACCTGGTCAACGAGGCCGCCCTGTTCGCCGCGCGCCGCAACGGCCGCGTGGTCGAGATGAGTCGACTTCGAGAAGGCCAAGGACAAGATCATCATGGGCACCGAGCGCAAGTCCATGGTGATGGACGAGGACGAGCGCCGCAACACCGCCTACCACGAGGCCGGCCACGCGCTGATCGGCAAGCTGCTGCCCAAGCTCGATCCGGTCCACAAGGTGACCATCATCCCGCGCGGCGGCGCGCTCGGCGTGACGGTGTCGCTGCCCGAGAAGGACCGCTACAGCACCGACAAGGTGTCGATGCTCAACCGCATCTCGATGCTGTTCGGCGGCCGCATCGCCGAAGAGGTGTTCATGAACCAGATGACCACCGGCGCCAGCAACGACTTCGAGCGCGCCACGCCGATCGCGCGCGACATGGTGATGCGCTTCGGCATGAGCGACGCGATGGGCCCGATGGTGTACTGCGGAGAACGAGGGCGAGGTGTTCCTCGGCCGCTCGGTGACCAAGACCACCAACATCTCCGAAGAGACCATGCAGCAAGGTCGACGCCGAGGTGCGCCGCATCATCGACGAGCAGTACGCCATCGCGCGCAAGCTGATCGAGGACAACCGCGACAAGATGCATGCGATGGCCAGTGCGCTGCTCGAATGGGAAACCATCGATGGCGAGCAGATCGACGACATCATGGCCGGCAAGCCACCGCGCCCGCCGAAGGACTGGACGCCGTCGGCCTCCAAGCCGAGCGGCACCAACCCGCCGGTCAGCACCGACGGGCGCCGGCCCCAGTGGCCTGATCCGGCGATCGATGCTTGCACCCAACGGGGCCTGATGGCCCCGTTCGCTTTAGTACCTGCCGTCTCGATGCTCTGGCGAGCCCGCGTTTGGCTCCGGCCTCACATCGCTGCGCGATATGAGCCTCGCCCAAGCGCGCGGCTAACATTGAGTGCGCATGGCAATCTGGCAGACAGCGCGCTTCACGATCGACCTCGCGCGTCCGCGCGTGATGGGCATCGTCAACGTGACGCCGGATTCCTTCTTCGACGGCGGCCGCCATCTGGCCAGCGACGCCGCGCGTCGCCCATTGCGAGCGCCTGGTCGGCGAGGGCGCCGACATCCTCGACATCGGCGGCGAATCCACTCGGCCGGGCTCGCACTCGCCGAGCGTGCAGGAAGAGACTCGATCGCGTGATGCCGGTGCTCGAGCATGCCTGCAAGCTGGGCGTGCCGGTGTCGGCCGACACCAGCCGTCCCGAGGTGATGCGCGCCGCGCTGGCACTGGGGGCCGACATCATCAACGACGTGCGCGCGCTGCGTATGCCCGGTGCGCTGGAGGTGGTGGCTGCGCACGCCGGCTGCGGCGTCTGCCTGATGCACATGCTCGGTGACGATCCGGCGGTCATGCAACAAGCACCCGCGTATGACGATGTGGTGGCCGACGTGCGGTCGTTCCTGCACGAGCGGATGTTGGTGATCCAACACGCCGGTGTGGCGAAAAGCGCGTGCGTGCTCGATCCAGGGATCGGCTTCGGCAAAACGCCGGAGCACAATTGGGCGCTGATGCAGGGCCTCGACAAATTGCTGACGCTGGGCCAGCCGCTGCTGATCGGCTGGTCGCGCAAGTCGATGCTCGGCGCGCTCACCGGCCGCGCCGAGGAACGATCGCCTGCGCGGGCAGCTTGGCCGCAGCGCTGGCCAGCGTGCAACGCGGCGCGCAGCATCGTGCGCGTGCACGACGTGGCGGCCACCGTGGACGCGCTGGCGGTCTGGCGCCGCTCAGGGCTCGTCGAGCTAGCCGCGGGCGGACGCCAGACGCACGCACCGACACAGAGGAGACGATGGCACGACGCTACTTCGGCACCGACGGCATCCGCGGCACGGTGGGCCAGGCGCCGATCACGCCTGACTTTCTGCTGCGCCTCGGCCATGCGGTGGGCCGCGTGCTTCGCCGCAACAGCAGCGCGCGCCGACGGTGGTGATCGGCAAGGACACGCGCATCTCGGGCTACATGATCGAGTCGGCGCTCGAAGCGGGCTTTCGCGTCGGCCGGCGTCGACATCGCTGCTGAGCGGCCCGATCCCGACGCCCGGCGGTGGCCTACCTGACGCGCGCGCTGCGCCTGGACCTCGGCGTGGTGATCAGCGCCTCGCACAACCCGTACCCCGACAACGGCATCAAGTTCTTCTCGGCCGCACGGCGAGAAGCTGCCCGACGACTGGGAGCTGGCGGTCGAGGCGCGCGCTCGGCGAATCGCCGCAGTGGGTCGACTCGGCGAGCCTGGGCAAGGCGCGCCGCATCGACGACGCCAGCGGGCGCTACATCGAGTTCTGCAAGAGCACCGTGCGCCACGACCTGTCGCTGCGCGGCCTGAAGATCGTGATCGACGCCGCGCACGGCGCCGCGTACCACGTGGCGCCCGACGTCTTCCACGAGCTCGGCGCCGACGTGGTGGCGATCGGCTGCACGCCCGACGGCCTGAACATCAACGACGGCGTCGGGGCCACCGCACCGGCCGCGCTGGTCGAGGCGGTCGCCGAGCACAGAGCCGACTACGGCGTCGCCCTCGATGGCGACGCCGACCGCCTGCTGATGGTCGACGCCGGCGGCCGCGTCTTCAACGGCGACGAGCTGCTCTACGTGATGGTGGCCGAGCGGCTGGCCAAGGGCAGAAGGTCGAAGGCGCGGTGGGCACCTTGATGACCAACATGGCGATCGAGCTGGCGCTGCGCGCGCGCGATGTGCCGCTGGTGCGCGCCAAGGTCGGCGACCGCTACATCCTCGAGGAGCTGTCGGCGCGCCGCTGGCTGCTCGGCGGCGAGGGCTCGGGCCATCTGCTCGCGCTCGACAAGCACACCACGGGCGACGGCATCATCAGCTCGCTGCAGGTGCTGCAGGCCATCTGCCACAGCGGCCGCAGCCTGGCGCAGCTGCTGCAGGGCGTGTCGCTGTTTCCGCAGACGCTGATCAACGTGCGGCTGGCGCCCGATGTCGACTGGAAGGCCAACCGCGTGCTGGCCGCCGAGCAGGAGGCCGTGCAGCGCGACCTCGCCGACAGCGGCCGCGTGCTGATTCGCGCCTCCGGCACCGAGCCGCTGTTGCGCGTGATGGTCGAGGCCAGCGACGCCGAGCTGGCTGCGCGGCTGCGCCGAACTGGCTGGCGCGCGCAGCGGTGGCCTGACGCGCGCGAAGGGCAGTCAGTCGATGCCCGACCTTGAATCGGCGAGCCTGCTGGCGGCGATCGATCTCGGATCGAACAGCTTCCGGCTCGAGATCTGCAAGGTCGAGCACGGGCAGCTGCTGCGGGTGGAGTACCTCAAGGACACCGTGCGCCTGGGCGCTCGGCCTCGACGATGCACGCCAGCTCGACGACGCGGCGATGAACCGCGGCTGGACCAGCGTGGCGCGTTTCGCCGAGCGGGTGCGCGACCTTGAGCCGCGTGCGCGTGCGCGCGGTGGCCACGGCCACCTTGCGCGAGGCGCTCAACCGCGAAGCCTTCTTGGCGCGCGCGCAATCGTTGCTCGGCTTGCCGATCGACGTCATCTCGGGCCACGAAGAGGCGCGGCTCATCTACGGCGGCGTCTCGCACTACCTGCCCGACACCGACGAACGACCGGCTGGTGTTCGACATCGGCGGGCGCTCGACCGAGTTGATCCTCGGCCGCGGCAAGGCGCCGCAAGCTGGTGGAGTCGTACGGCGTGGGCAGCGTGGAGCTGTCGCTGCGCTATTTCGCCGACGGCCGCATCGGCACGCGCAACTTCAATGCCGCGCGCGTGGCCGCGCAGGCCGCGCTCGAAGGCGCGCAGGGCGTGCTGGCCGCCGAGCGCTGGGATGCGGTGTACGGCGCGTCGGGCACCGTGGGCGCAGTCTCCGACGTGCTGCGCGCCGAAGGCATGACCGACGGCACGATCACCGCGGCGGCGCTCGATGCGTTGGTGCGCTCGGTTGATCGACGCCGGCCATGTCGACCGCGTCGAGCTGGCCGGCCTCAAGGACGATCGTCGCGCCGGTGATCGGCGGCGGCGTGGCGATCGTGCGCGCACTGATGGATCTGCTCGAATCTCGATCGCATCGTGCCGGCGCGCGGCGCGCTGCGCCACGGCGTGATGATCGAGATGCTCGATCGCGACGCGCCGGCGCGCGACATTCGCTCGGCCAGCGTGCAGCGGCTGCAACGGCAGTTTGCGGTGCGACGTCGCGCAGGCGCAGCGCGTCGTCGGACATGGCGCTGTGGCTGTTTGCCGCGCTGCATCCGGCGCCCGACCCACGCCTGCAGCGCGCCGCCCAGATGCTGCGCTGTGCAGCCGCCTTGCATGAAGTGGGCATGGCGGTGTCGCACGAGAGCTATCACCGTCACGGCGAAGTACATCGTGCGCGCACGCCGACGCGGCCGGTTTCGCCGATCACCAGCTCGAGCGCCTGGGCACGCTGGTGCTGGCGCAGCGCGGCGGCCTGCGCAAAGCCGAGAACTGCGCTGGCCGCCGACGCGGTGCTGCGCGATCAGGCGCTCGTGCTGCGCATCGCCATCGTGCTGTGCCATGCGCGGCGCGACCCGGCCCCGGGCCAGCTGCGGCTGGCGCAGCATCGGCGGGCGGCTGGTTGCTGGTCGATCGACACGCCGTGGGCCCGACGCCCACCCGCAATCGATCCACTCTGTTGCGTGAGGAAGAAAAGGCGTGGTCGCGCACGCCGTGGCCGCTGGAGCTGCGCATCGATTGAGCGCCAACGCGCGAGCGGCGGACCGGCTACATCGTCTCCGGCGACTGCACGCACACCACGAAGGTCTGTGCGCGCGCCTTCGCCGTCACTTGACGCCTCGCTCGGGCGGTTGCGCAGCCACCAGACGGCGCCTTTGCGGATGGTCCACGGCGCTTCGCGCCCGGTGAGCAACAGCGACGCCAGTTCGCCCAACGCCGGCTGGTGGCCCACCAGCAGCACCGTGCGGCGTGCATCGGGCCAGCCGCTGGCGGCGAGCAGGTCTTTGGCGCGGGCACCGGGCCCGATCGACTCCACCGTCGTGAACGGGCGCTCGAGCTTGGCCGCGGTGCGCTGCGCGCGCACCGCCGGGCTCACCAGGATGCGCAGGCCATCGGGCATCTGCCGATGCAGCCACAGGGCGATGCGCGAGGCCTGGCGCTCGCCGCGCGGCGTCAGCTTGCGCTTCAGGTCATCGGCCGGCGCACCGTCGCCGTCTTCGGCATCGGCGTGGCGCCACAGGATCGAGATCCATCGCGAGTTCAACGCGCCAGGCGCCGTAGCGTTCACTCAACGCCCGTTGCGCCGAGCGGCCAGCCTTGCCGCGCAGCGCGCGCCACGCGCTCGTAGTGGCCGCCGGGCATCATCTGCCAGGCATCGCGCTCGTCGTGCAGGTAGGGCAGCGAGGCGTCTCGTCGATCAGCCGCTGCCGCATGCGCGGGATCGTCCACCGGCCAGGCCAGCTCGATGCGACGGAACATGTTGCGGCCCATCCAGTCGGCGCTCGACAGGTACAGCGCTCTCGTCGTCGCCGACGCGAAAGTAGAACACCCGCGAGTGCTCGAGAAAGCGCCCGATCGATCGAGCGCACCCGCACGTTGTCGGAGAACCCCGGCGCCCGCGCCGGCACGATGCAGGCGCCGCGCACGATCAGGTCGATCGTCACGCCCGGCGCGGCCGGCCTCGGCCAGCGCCAGCACCAGCGCCTCGTCGGTCAGCGCGTTCATCTTCAGCACGATGCGCGCGGGCTTGCCGGCACGCGCCGCCGCGGCGGCGGCCTCGACGTGCTCCATCATGCGCTTGTGCAGCGTGAAAGGCGCGACGATCAGCGACTTCAGGCCGCTCAGGCGGCTCTGGCTCGCCAGGTGCTGGAACACCTGCGCCATGTCGGCGGTGATGCGCGGGTTGGCGGTCAGGTGGCCGATGTCGGTGTACAGGCGCGCGGTGCGCGGGTTGTAGTTGCCGGTGGACAGGTGCCCGTAGCGGCGCAGCTGGCGGCTCTCGCGGCGCGTGATCAGCAGCATCTTGGCGTGCGTCTTCAGGCCGACGATGCCGTACACCACTTGGGCGCCCAACGCCTCGAGGCTGCTCGGCCCAGTTGATGTTGGCCTCCTCGTCGAAGCGCGCCTTCAGCTCGACCACCACCATCACCTCCTTGCCGCGGCGCGACGCGCCTCGCAGCAGCAGGTCCATCAGCACCGAGTCGGCGCCGGTGCGGTAGATCGTCTGCTGGATCGACAGCACCTGCGGGTCGTGCACCGCCTCGCGCAGCAAGCGACTCCACCGGCGTCGAACGACTCGAACGGGTGGTGCAGCAGCACGTCGCCCTGGCGCAGGCGCTCGAACATCGACCGTCGCCGGCGGCACGCGTGGCCGGCCAGGCCGGCGTGTGCGGCGGGAAGTGCAGCGGCTGGCGCGGCGACCAGGTCGATCAGCTGCTGCCAGCCGCACCAGGTTGACCGGGCCATCGACGCGGTACAACGCCTGCTCCGGTCGAGCTGGAACTGCTCGAGCAGAAAGCGCGACAGCGACTCGGGGCACGAGGTCGCCACCTCGAGCCGCACGGCGCTGGCCGAACTGGCGCTGCGTGCAGCTCCAGGCGCAGCGCCTGGCGCAGGTTGGTGCACCTCGAGCTCGTCGACCGCGAGGTCGGAGTCGCGCGTCACGCGGAACTGCGAGAACCGCCTCGACCTGCCGCCCGGGGAACAGCTCGTTCAGGTGCGCGCGCAGCACGCTGGACAGCAGCACGAAGCCCTGCGCGCCGCCCGGTGAGCTTCGTCGGGCAGCTGGATCACGCGCGGCAACGCGCGCGGCACCCTGCACGATCGCGATGTCGTTCTCGCGCCCGAAGGCGTCGCGGCCGCTGCAGCCGCACGATGAAGTGCAGCGACTTGTTGGCCACCTGCGGAAACGGATGCGCCGGGTCCAGGCTCACCGGCACCAGCAGCGGCCGCACTTCGCGCGCGAAATACGCGTGCCACCCAGCGCCGCTGCGCCGGCGTTGCGCTCGCCGTGCGACAGGATCTGCAGCGCCGGCCTTCTTCAGCGCCGGCGTCAGATGGTCGTTGTAGAGCGTGTACTGCTCGTCGACCAGCGCGTGCGCGGCCAGCGAGATGTCGCGCATCGCGGCGGCGGTGCGGCGGCCTGCGCGTCGCCCGGGCTGCACGCGCCAGCTCGTCGAGCGTGTCGGACACACCGAATCTCGAAGAACTCATCGAGGTTCGACGACACGATGCACAGGTAGCGCAGGCGCTCCAGCAGCGGCACGTCGGCGTGCCGCGCCATGTCGAGCACGCGCGCGTTGAACGCCAGAGCGCCCAGGTCGCGATGCAGCAGCTGAGACGGCGCCGGCGGCTTCACTGCCGACAGTTTGCCTGCTCTCGTGACGTTTTTGACGCTTCGGTGACCCCGTCCTGACAGCGTAGATGCAGCTCCAGAGGCGATCGTCCGTATCTCCTTGATCGCCGCGCGTCACGACCCAGGACCGTGCGGTCGACGCCGTGGCATCGCGTGAGGACAGGCTCGTGACGTTTATCATGACGTTTCCAGTACGGAGGCGACACCGCGGCAACCGTCGTTGTCACCGACCCATCACAGGACCTGCCTAGAGTGCTTGAACAACATTCACAAGCGCACGTGCCTCATGAACAGCTAGCTCGGCTCGCTGGGTCCTGGCTGCCGCCGCGCTGACGCCCGCGTTCGCATTGGCACAGGACGCCACGGGGCCGGCGCTACGTTCCCGGCGCCGGTCTATGCCAAGTGGGCCGATGCCTACAACAAGGCCACCGGCGTCGCGCATCAACTACCAGTCGGTCGGCTCGGGCGCGCGGCATCAAGCAGATCGACGCCAAGACGGTCGACTTCGGCGCCTCCGACATGCCGCTGAAGCGACGACGAACTGGCCAAGGACGGCCTGATGCAGTTCCCCACCGTGATCGGCGGCGTGGTGCCGGTGGTCAACATCGAGGGCATCGCAGCCGGGCCAGACTCAAGCTGACCGGCGCAGGTGCTGGGCGACATCTACCTGGGCAAGATCACCAAGTGGAACGACCCGGCGCATCAACGGCGCTGAACCCGGCGCTCACGCTGCCTGACGCCGCCATCGCCGTGGTGCGCCGCGCCGACGGCTCGGGCACCACCTTCATCTTCACCAACTACCTGTCGAAGGTGAACGCCGAGTGGAAGACCAAGGTCGGCGAGGGCACCGCGGTCAACTGGCCCGACCGGCGCTGGCGCGGCAAGGGCAACGAAGGCGTCGCGGCCTTCGTGCAGCGCCTGCCGAACTCGATCGGCTACGTCGAGTACGCCTACGCCAAGCAGAACAAGATGACACTACGTCCAGCTGCAGAACGCAGGCCGGCAACTTCGTCGTCGCCCGACGACGACGCACTTCAAGGCCGCCGCCGCCGGCGCCGACTGGGCCAAGACGCTTCTACCAGGTGCTGACCGACCAGCCGGGCAAGGACTCGTGGCCCATCACCGGCGCCACCTTCATCCTGATGCACAAGGCGCAGGACAAGCCGGCGCAGGCCGCCAGCGACGCTGAAGTTCTTCGACTGGGCCTACAAGCAACGGCGACAAGATGGCCGCCGAACTCGACTACGTGCCGATGCCCGACGCGGTGAAGAGCGCTGATCGCGCAAGCCGTGGGGCGAGATCAAGGACGCGTCGGGCAAGACTGCGCCTACAGCCTCGCGGCCAAGTGATCCGCGCCGCAGTCGCTGCATGCGCATACGCTTCAGCGGCCGCTGACCTGCGGCTCGACCGTGCCGCGCTTACCCGCAGGACGCCGAGTGCATCGGACGCGATCCGAGCCCACGCCAGCGCCCGCGCCGCGCGGCCAGCGCCGTGCGCCATGGGCCGACCGGTCTGTTCGGCTGCGCCGCGCAGCGGCGCCGCGCTGCTGACGCTGGCGCTGCTGGCCGGCATCCTCGTGTCGCTGGTGATCGGCGCCTGGCCCGCGATCCGCAAGTACGGCCTGGCGTTCCTCGGCAGCAGCGAGTGGGACCCGGTGCAGAACGAGTACGGCGGCCTGGTGATGATCTACGGCACGCTGATGACCTCGTTCATCGCGCTGCTGATCGCCGTGCCGGTGAGCTTCGGCATCGCGCTGTTCCTGACCGAGCTGTCGCCGCGCTGGCTCGAAGCGCCCGCTGGGCACGGCGATCGAACTGCTCGCGGCCGGTGCCGTCCATCGTCTACGGCATGTGGGGCCTGCTGGTGTTCGGGCCGATCCTCGCGCACCTACGTGCAGCAGCCGCTGCAGAAGCGTCGTTCGCCGGCGTGCCGTTACCTGGGCGCGCTGGTGTCCGGCCCGCCGGTGGGCATCGGCATCCTGTCGGCCGGCATCATCCTGGCGATCATGATCATTCCGTTCATCGCCTCGGTGATGCGCGACGTGTTCGAGGTGACGCCGCCGATGCTCAAGGAGTCGGCCTACGGCCTGGGCTCCACCACCTGGGAAGTGGTGTCGCAAGGTCGTGCTGCCCTACACCAAGACCGGCGTCGTCGGCGGCATCATGCTGGGCCTGGGCCGCGCGCTCGGCGAGACGATGGCCGTCACCTTCGTGATCGGCAACATGAACCAGCTCAGTAGCAATACGTAA
>ERZ1370068.7747-contig-6645_pt1 | contig 51873 bp, 89 predicted proteins | sample MGYA00561227_ERZ1370068 | MGnify/ENA primary metagenome ERZ1370068 (study PRJEB38410, sample SAMEA6850437) | metagenome | study: Metagenomic assessment of the ecological functions of the soil: analysis of the soil microbiota associated with the... | reverse complement strand
TTTGCGACCACTTCGTTCAGTTACGTATTGCTGTCGCGTTTCGGCGCCTATCTGTCGCTCGACGTCGTCGATCGTCGAGATGGAGTGGTCTGACGGTGGCGCTGCATCCGCGCTCGATCGCCGACAAGATCGACCGCCAGCTGACCCACCGCGGCGCTGCGCTCGGTGATGGGCATGGCGTCGCTGCTGGCCCATGAGCTGAAGAACTCCGTTGTCCGGGCACTGCCGCGGCGCTGCGCAATTGCTGGAGCGCGAGCCTCGCCGGCCGATGCGGAGCTGGCTCATCTGATCCGTGACGAGGCCGATCGCATCGTGCGCTGATCTGACCGCATGGAGATGTTCACCGGCGATCGGCCGATCGAGCGCAACGCCGTCAACATCCATCGCGTTCTCGAACACGGCGGCGGGTGGCCGAGACTGGCTTCGCCGCCGGCTGTCGCTTCGTCGAGCTGTACGATCCGTCGCTGCCGCCGGTATTCGGCAATCGCGACCTGCTGATCCAGCTGTTCATGAATCTGATGAAGAATGCGGCCGAGGCGACCACGGCGGGGAGGGGTCATCAGCGCTGACGACGCGCTATCAGCACGGCGTTCGCGTCGCGGCGCCGGCTGGCGGCGACACCCGCTTGCAGCTGCCCCTGGTCGTCACGGTCGAGACAACGGCGCAGGCATCCCTGATGACCTGCGGCCGCACCGTTCGACCTGTTCGTGACCACGAAGATCGGTGGCAAGGCTGGGCTTGGCGCTGGTCGCCAAGATCGTGGGCGATCATGGCGGCGTCATCGAATTCGACAGCGAGCCGCGCCGGACCGTCTTCTAGTCTGCTGCCGGCCGCGTCCGCGATGGCGTGAGGACGAGCCGTGAGCGCCGCCGACCATCCTGGTCGCCGACGACGACCGCGCCATCCGCACGGTGCTCAACTCAGGCGCTCGGCGCGCGCTCGGCTACGAGGTGCGCACGACCGGCAACGCCGGCGACGCTGTGGCGCTGGGTCGACGACGGCGACGGCGACCTCGTCATCACCGACGTCGTGATGCCCGACGAGAACGCGCCTCGACCTGCTGCCGCGCATCAAGCAGCGCGTCCGGACCTGCGCGGTCATCGTCATGAGCGCGCAGAACACGCTGCATGACGGCGATCCGCGCCGCCGAGCGCGGCGCCTACGAGTATCTGCCGAAGCCGTTCGACCTGCAACGAGCTGATCGGCATCGTCGAGCGCGCGCTGACTGAGCCGACGCGCGCCGCGTCGACGCCGGGCGAGCCGAGGACCGTCGAGAGCGCTGCCGCTCGTCGGCCGCTCGCCGGCCATGCAGGACATCTACCGCGTGCTGGCCCGGCTGATGCAGACCGACCTGACGGTGATGATCACCGGCGAGTCCGGCACCGGCAAGGAGCTGGTGGCGCGCGCGCTGCACGACTACGGCAAGCGGCGCGAACGGCCCGTTCGTCGCCATCAACATGGCGGCGATCCCGCGCGACCTGATCGAGAGCGGAGCTGTTCGGCCACGAGAAGGGCGCCTTCACCGGCGCCGATCGCGCGCGACCGGCCGCTTCGAGCAGGCCGAGGGCGGCACGCTCTTCCTCGACGAGATCGGCGACATGCCGGCCGAGGCGCAGACCCGGCTCCTGCGCGTGCTGCAGCAGGGCGAGTATACCACGGTCGGCGGCCGCACGCCGATCAAGCGCCGACGTGCGCATCGTCGCGGCCACCCATCAGCGATCTGCGGCACGCTGATCCGGCAGGGCCTGTTCCGCGAGGACCTGTTCTACCGGCTGAACGTCGTGCCGCCCCGGCTGCCGCCCGTTGCGCGAGCGCACCGAGGACATTCCCGGATCTCCGTCCGCCGCTTCCTCGAAGCACGCCCGCGGCGAGGGCTGAAGCCGAAGTCGCTCGACCGCGGCGCTCCCGAACTGCCATTCACGCGCTACAGCTGGCCGGGCAACGTGCGCGGGCTCGGGAACCTGGTCCGCCGCCTCGTGGTCCTCAACGGCGCCGAGGATCATCTCACGCTGACGCCGTCGACGCCGAGCTGTCGCGCGCCGTCGTCGAGGCCGGTCCGGTCGACCGGCGACTTTCCCGGGGGCGGCCGCCGAGCTGCATCTCCGGCGCTATTCCACCGCTCACGGCGGCAGCTCGCCGGCGCGCGGCCCGTACGACCGGGTCACGCCGCGCGAGATCGAGCGCCTGCTCATCTGCCAGCACGCTCTCGGCAGGGCCGCCGGCGGGGCAACCAGATCCGCGCCGCCGAGCTGCTCGGGCACAACCGCAACACGCTGCGCAAGAAAATCCGGGAATTGAGGCATCAAAGCGGCACGCGACCTAAAAATGACCGCCGGACAGCTGATTCGGTCGGTCGTGTGCCTTTCTCCACGCCGGACGGCGTAGTTCGAGGACGGAAATCATCGCCGACATACGCAGTCACCGGCGCGCGGTTGTTCTCGTTCACGCAAACGCTTCGGGTGCGAAACCACCAAGCCGGCGCTGCGCCGATTTCTGACCGTTGGACTGCTGGTGGCGGCCCTTGGCCTCGGGGATCGCGACTTATGCGGCGACCACCGGGCGGTAAAAACGTCGGACCGGAAACCCAGCTCCTCCTGCGGCGCCTCGATCTCGTACTGTTGTCGCTCCTCGCGGGGATCGTTGCCTGCAGCAGCTCTCTTTTCCAGCTTTGGCTGGCGCGGCGGCGCGGGCTCGTCGGCGCGCGACTTTCGCAGGGTGCGGGCTCGTCCTTGTGGTTCAGCCTGGTCGCAAGTTGGCGCCGGCGGTCATTATCTCGACGCTTTCGTTCCCGTTCTTCGATGTTCGAGCAGCGGGCAGCTGGTTCAGCCTCCGGGTCCGCACGGCCGTGAACGAATCCCTGTTCATCGCGACCGCCTACCTGCGCGAGAACCAGGAAGGCGTCATCAACGGCACCGGAACGATCGCTGCTGTACCTGAGGCGTCCAGGCCCCGTCGATCTGGAGAAGGCGGACATCTACCAGAAGGTGATGACCGCCCAGGGGCGTGCCTTCCGACTGATACCGTGGCCATCGTCGACAGCGGCAACAACAACGTCCCGGCGCGCAGTGCGCGCTGGACGGCCACAGGCGCCGGCCGTCCTGAAGATTGCGCCCGAGAAATGACGAGGTCGCGCGCGATGGGCGGGGGCGCGCCGGCGCTGATCTACAATCCGCCCGACGACGATCGCGCGGATTGGCACTGCTTTGATCCGGCAAACGGGCATGTTCGATGCTACACCGAACGCCTCCTGGATACGCGCGTCATCGCCCACGGGGTTAACGTCGAGGGCCGCCAGTGCGTGAGTACGAACAAATGCCGGGCGAACGGGGCTCGGTCCTGACGACGTTCTCGCTGATTTTCAGCTGGATCGTCGCGCTGAGCTGAGCTGCCGTTCGCGCGGCCGTCCGGCAGCCACTGATGCGCTGGCGACGCGTCTGGTCGACCCGGTCAGCCGGCTGGTGACGGCGGCTGGTCGTGTTATCTTCCGGCGACCTCCGGACACGCGTGCCGCCGGAGGGCGATCCAGGCGACGAGCTCGGTGTCCTCAGCCAAGCCTTCAACCGGATGACGCGGCGGCGGATCGAGAGCCAGCGCAACGAAGCTCGTCGAGAGCCAATCTCCAGGCGTCGAGGAGCGGCGCCGGTTCACCGAGGTGCGTGCTTGCTGGCGTCTCCGCCGCGCGGTGTCATCGGCCTGGATGAGGCAGGGCTGCGTCAACCTGCCGAGCAACGCCTGGCGCAGGCCTCGACCACCGCCACCGATCACCGGCGACGCGGATCGGCGAGCACGGATCGCCTGCCGTCGTGCCGGAGATGGCATCTTGCTTCGTCGAGGCGGCGCGCCAGCGCCCGTCCTGGCCTTCGCGGAGAGTTCGGTGGTCAAGCCTCGTCCGCGGCAGCCGAGACGCGCACCACCAGCTGGTCAGCGTCGTCAGCTGAGCAGTTCATGGCCACGCGGCTGATCGGCTTTCGTCGTCACGATTCGGATGACGTGACCGAATTGCCGTCCGCGCAGCGCAAGGCGGCCTGGGCGGACGTCAGCGCGGCGCATCGCGCACAGAGATCAAGAGCCCGCTCGCTCCCATCCAGCTCTCGGCCGAGCGGCTAGAAGCGAAAATATCTCGGAAGCTGGGATCACCAGCGATCCCAGGGCCTCTCGTCACTTGCACTGGACACGATCGTGCGGCGAGGTCGGCGATATCGGGCGCATGATGTTGCGACGGTGTTTTTCCGCGTTCGCGCGCATTGCCAGCGCCGGTGGTGGCGGAGGAGAACCTGGTCGAGATTGTGCCTGCAGGCGATCTTCCTTCAGCGATCGGCGGATCCCGCGATCGCCTATTCCACCTGATCTGCCGCCCGACGGCCTGGAGCTGAGTTGCGACGCGCAGCAGATCGGCGAGGCGCTGACCAGCCTTGCTCAAGAAGTGCCGCCGAGGCGATCGGCACGCGCGGATCGCCGCCTGACGGGCAATGCCGAAGCAAAGCCGTACCCGGGCCACGTCCATCTGGGCCCTGCGGCGAAAGCGACGACGACGTCGACCTCGTGCATCGAGGACAACGGCCGCGGAAACTTGCCCGACCAGGGGCGGGAGAGGCTGACGGAACCCCTATGGGACCGCGCGCGCCCGCGGCTGACCGGCCAGGGGCGCCGCCATCGTCAAGAACATCGTCGAGGATCACGGCGCGCCTACCGCAGCGCTGGACGATCGTGCGGGCGGCGGTGCGATCGCGCGTGAGCATTCCGGCACTCGCGCGTGCGGAAGACGGGGCCGGAGCCTGGAAGGCGCGGAACGGCGGGTTGGACGCGGAGCGCATGGCGAGCTGAAATCCTCATCGTCGACGACGCGCCGACATCCGCATGCTGATCACGGCGGCATCCTGGGCCGACGGCTACGAAACCCGCGACGCCGGCGACGAGCGCGGCGGCGCTGGAGCTTACCGCCCGGCGGCGCCCCAGCGCAGTCATTAAGCTGGACATCTGGCGGCAGAGGCAGCGACCTCGACGGGCCTGCAGCTGCTCGAGGGGTCATCCGGCGCGATCATCCGACGCTCCCCGTCGTCATGATCAGCGGCGCCACGGCAACTACGAAACGACGTTCGCCGCCGTGAAGCTCGGCGCCAACGACTACATCGAGGAAGCCGTTCAAGGCCGACTGACCTCTTGATGCGGTGCGCGTCCAGAAGGTCGTCACCGAGGGCGCGCCTGAAGCGCGAGAACGAAGAGCCGCGCAGCGATCCTCGGCAGCGAGCGATGCGGCTGCCCGGCATCGCCGGTCATCCCGATCTGCCGCCGTGCGGCGACGCGGTCGGCACCGGGTGGCACCCACCAGCAGCCGCGTGCTCATCGGCCGCAACCGGCCGGCTCGGGCAAGTGAGGTCGCGGCGCGGCTGCTCCATCAGCAGTCGCGGCGCGCCGATGGCCGCGTTCGTCGATCCTGAACTGCGCCATCATGCGGCCGGATCGATGGCGGAGATCGAGCTGTTCGGCACGGAGGCCGGCGCCGAGGGGCCGGGCAGCGTAATCCCGAGCGACCGTCGGCATCGTTCGAGCAGGCGCCACGGCGGCACGCTCCTGCTCGGCGGATCTCCGACCTGCCGCTGGAGACCCAGGCCGGCAAGATGGTGCGCGTCCCGCAGGGGCAGACCTTCCGGCGCGTCGGCGGCAAGACCCGCGTGTCCGTCGATGTGCGCGTGGTCGCAGCGACCAATCAGCGAGGCTGCAGGTGTGAGGATGGCCGAGGGGCGCTTCCGCCAGGGATCTCTTCTATCGGCTGAGCGTCGTGCGCGTATCGTCGTGCCGGCGCTGGCCGCGCGGCGTCGACGCCGGTCCTGGCCCGCCAGCTTCGGCGAGCGCGCCGTCGAGCAGAAGTGGTAACGCCGCCGCGGCGCGCCGATCGCCAGACGGCTGCCGCATGGCGATGCCTGATGGCCTACAACTGGCCCGGTAACGTCCGCCGGCTGTCAGTGAGAACGCCGTCGAGCGGCTGCTGATCATGGCGCCTGGCGAGCAGCGGGGCCGATCCGCGCCGAGATGCTGCCGGCTGGATCGGCAGCATCTCGCATCCGACCGGGCGCAGCGAGTTCTGACGGTGAGATCATGTCGGTGCCGCTGCGGGAAGCGCGCGAGCTGCTCGAGCGCCGATATCTCGACGCCCAGGTGAGCCGCTTCGACGGCAACATCGCGAAGACCGCCACCTTCATCGGCATGGAGCGCTCGGCCTCTATGCATCAGCTCAGAGCTGCTGGGCATCGCTTCCAACGAGCGATCGTCGACGACTGACCGGTCGCCACTGCACAGGAGTATAGAAGCGCATGCCGCGATATGTGAACGGTCGTCTATGTTCCGCATGCGCAGGCGCGCGTCCATATCGAGGACGAGGGGCTATCAATTCGCCGACGGCGTCTATGAGGTGATCCTGGTCCATGGCGGCCGGCTCGTGGACGAGGAACCGCACCTCGACCGACTCGGATATTCATTGAGCGCGTTGCCGCATCCCGGCCGATGGCGCGGCCGGCGCTGCAGCTGGTGCTGCGCGAGCCGATCTCCGCAATGGCGTGGCGGCAGGCACGGTGTATCTGCAGGTGACCCGCGGCGGTCGCCGCGCGCGACCGACAAATTCCCGGCGCAGGCGAGGCCGTCGCTGGTGTGGCGACGACCAAGCGGCAGAAGCCGGCGCCTGGCGGTGCGTCGACTGCCGGCGTGCGGTCATCACCCAGCCGGACATCCGCTGGCGGCGCTGCGACATCAAGTCGGTCTCGCTCGCTGCCGAACATTCCTGGGCAAGCAGGCGGCGGCGGAGGCCGGCGCCTTCGAGGCCTGGCTGGTCGATGACGAGGGCAACATCACCGAGGGCAGCTCGACGAACGCCTGGATCGTCACGCGCGCCGGCCGGCTGGTCACCCGCAACCTGAGCGCCGCGATCCTATCCGGCATCACGCGTCTTTCGGTACTCCAGCTCCTCAAATCGGAAGGCGATTGTCTTCGAGGAGCGGCGGTTCTCGGTTGCCGAAGCCAAGGAGGCAGCCGAGGCCTTTCTCACGAGCACGACGTCGCTGGTCTTGCCAGTGACCCGGATCGATGGCAGGCCATCGGCGACGGCCAGCCGGGCCCGCTGACGATGAAGCTGCGCGATGGCTACCTCCGCCAACTCGCCGCCCTGTCGTCATGACAGCAGAGAGCGGATCTGCCGCCACCGCGCGCGATCCTGTTCGACTGGGACAATACGCTCGCGGACAACTGGGCCGCGATTCACGGCGCCATGCAACGTGACGTTGATCGCGCATGGGCCAGAGCGCTCCTGGACGCTGGCGCAGTCGCGCAATTCGGATCAAGGCCTCGCTGCGCGACGGCTTCCCGCTTCTGTTCGGAGAGCGCTGGCGCGAGGCGATCGGCATCTACCGCACCGCCTTCGAGCACGCGCATCTGACCAGCCTGCGGGAGATGCCGGCTGCCGGCGCCATGCTCACCGGCCTCCGGGATTGCCGGACTCTATCTCGCGGTCGATCAGCAACAAGGCGGGACGCTATCTGCGCGTCGAGGCCGCGCATCTTGGCTGGACGAGCTATTTCCGACGCCTCGTCGGAGCGCAGGATCGCCGAAACCGACAAGCCCACCGTGGCGCCGGTCGAAATGGCGCTGGCCGGCAGCGGCCTCAGGCGCGGCGCCGATGTCTGGTTCGTGGGCGACGCCGACATCGACATGGCCTGCGCCGTCAATGCGGGGTGCACGCCGGTGCTGCTACGCGAACGCGCGCCCGAAGCCGACGAGTTTGTGTCCGCGAGGCCGCTCGGCCACGTGCAGAATTGTGCAGGGTTGGCCGATCTCGTGGCACAACTCTCGAGTTTCCCAAGGCCTGGAATTGTGATACCGATGAATCGCGGGCCGGTCGCAGTTCTGATCGGTTCCGGCGCCCGCATTGATGATGGGTCGGAATCCGGACCCCAACAGACTGGGCCCCGATAACAGCTGATCATAATGGGGGAACCTATGGCTGAGAGAAATCCCAAAACGTACAAGGACGTGTTCTTGAACCACATCCGCAAGAACAAGATGCCCGTGACGGTCTTTCTCGTGAATGGCGTGAAGCTGCAGGGCATCGTCACTTGGTTCGACAATTTCTCGGTGCTGCTGCGCCGGCGACGCCCATTCGCAGCTGGTCTACAAGCATGCGATCTCGACGGTGATGCCGGCCGGACCGATGCAGCTGTTCGAGGGCACCAGAGGGCGAAGAAGCCTGATTGCGGCGTGCACGCGGTCCAACGGAACTTCCTCTCGCAACGGCGCCGCCGATTCATCCGGCCGAGTCCTCGCTCGCGCCGCAGCTGCGCGGTGCCCGCGACGACGGTCGCACGGCGGAGGCGCGTCTTGGCGGAAGCGGTCGGGCTGGCGCTCGCCATCGACCTCGACCGTCGTCGAAGCGGCGAGGTCGTGCGCCTCGGCGCTTCACGCCGGCCACCTTGATCGGCAGCGGAACGGTCGCCGCCCTGGGCGAGGTCATCGCCGCCGAGGTGATCGCTCTCGTCGTTCGTCGATGGCGCGCTCTCGCCGGTGCAGCAGCGCAACCTCGAGCGGGCCTGGAAATGCAAGGTCATCGACCGCACGGGTCTGATCCTCGAGATCTTCGGCGCGCGTGCCCGCACCCGCGAAGGCCAGTTGCAGGTCGAGCTGGCCGCGCTGACCTATCAGCGCAGTCGCCTCGTGCGGTCCTGGACCCACCTCGAGCGGCCAGCGCGGCGGCTTCGGCTTCATCGGCGGGCCCGGCGAGTCGCAGATCGAGATCGACCGCCGCCTCATCGGCGATCGCATCGTCGCGCATCACGCGCGATCTCGACGACGTCAAGCGCACCCGCGGGCCTGCATCGCCGTGCCCGCAAAGCGCGTGCCGTTACCCGGTGGTCGCCCTGGTCGGCTACACCAACGCCGGCAAATCGACGCTGTTCAACCGGCTGACGCGCGCGACCGTCATGGCGAAGGACGTGCTGTTCGCGACGCTCGATCCGACCATGCGCCTGGTCCAGGCTGCCGTCCGGCCGCGAGATCATCCTGTCCGACACGGTCGGCTTCATCTCCGACCTGCCGACCGACGCTGGTTGCCGCCTTCCGCGCCACGCTCGAGGAGGTGGAGGAGGCCGATCTGCGTCCTGCATGTGCGGGACATCTCGCATCCGGAGACGACGACCCAGACAGCGACGACGTCGCATAGCGGTGCTGCGTGAGCTCGGTCTCGGCCGATGCCATCGAGCGCACACCATGATCGAGGTGTTGAACAAGATCGATCGGCTCGATCAAGCGGCCCGCGATCAGCTGACTCTGGCAGCCGCGCGCGATCGCGGGCGGTGCCGGTCTCCGCGGTGACGGGTGATGGCTGCGAGCCTGCTGGCGGCGATCGATCATCGCCTGGCACGCGAGCCGTCAGATCCTCGATGTATCGCGCTGCGCCACGCGACAGCGGCGTCATCGCCTGGCTCTATCGATCACGGCGAGGTCCTCGAGCCGCCGCGATGACGCCGAATTTTGCCTAGCTGCGGGTCAGCCTGGATCCGACGGACGTCAGCCGATTGACAGCCGGCTGCGTGTCGGGATCGCCGAAGCGGGCCGGCAGGTAATGCTCCCGGATGTCGATCGGTCAGCCGTGCTGATCGAGGAGGTCAGCGGCAGCGAGATCATGCCGCGCTTCCGGCGTCTGGCGGCCGGCGACGTGCGCGAGAAGGCGCCGGGCGATCTCGTGACCATCGCCGACGAGGCGGTCGAGGCCAGGCTCGCGCCGCAGCTGACGTCGCTGGTTCCCGGCTCGATCGTCGTGGGCGGAGGAGGGCGGCGGCCGATCCGGACCTGCTCGATCGCCTCCTGCGACGATCGTCCCGTATGGATCATCGATCCGGTCGACGGCACCAGCAATTTCGCCGAGGGCCGCCCGGCTTTCGCAGTGATGGTCGCCTCGCCCGGCGCACCCAGGTGATGGCAGCCTGGATCCACGATCCGATGACGGCTCGGACCGGCCGTTGCAGAGGCGGGCGAGGGCTCGGCTCGGCGGCCAGCGCCTTCCGGTAGCGCGTCGCGCCGAGCGATCCGGGCGACATGGCCGGCGTGCTGCTCGGCAGGCTTAGCTCCGGCAGCCGTGAACGTGGGCCGAAGGGTCGACGGCCGCCGCAATCGTGTCCGCGCGCTCCGCAGCGTGAGGTGCGCGGGCCTCGAATATCTTCGCCTGGCATCGCGGCGAGATGCATTTTCGCTATTCAGCGAAGTTGATGCCGTGGGATCACGCGCCCGGCGTGCTGCTGCACCGCGAGGCCGGCGGCTAGCCATCCTATCTCGACGGCGGCGCCTATGCAGCCGGCCGCCATCAAGCGTAGCTGGCCTGCTGCTGGCGCCCGATCCCGAGGTTGGCGGCAATTGCACGCTCTCTGCTGGGCGACGACTGACACTGCCGCTGCGCGGCCGCTGACTGGATGCACAGCCGGCACTGAACGCAGGGAGACAGCATGGCGGACAATGCACAAAGTCACGTTCCTCGGCCTCGGCGTCATGGGCTTCCCGATGGCCGGGCATCTGCGGCCAATGCCGGCCACGAGGTGACCGTCTACAACCGCACCGCCAGCCGGGCCGAGGCCTGGGTCGCAAACACAAGGCGGCAACGCGCCGATACGCCGCCGGCCGCGGCGAAGGGCGCTGACGATCGTCTTCGCCTGCGTCGGCAACGACGACGATCTGCGCAGCGATCGTCTATGGGCGACAAGGGTGCGCTGCGCCGGGCATGCGCGCGGGCGCGATCTTCGTCGACCACACGACCGCCTCGGCCGAGCGTCGCGCGCGAGCTCGCGCGGCGGCCGGCAGAGCAGGGCTCGATTTCCTGGACGCGCCGGTATCGGGCGGGCAGGCGGGCGCGGAGAACGGCAAGCTGACGGTGATGGTCGGCGGCGAGCAGGCCGTCTCGACCGCGCCAAGCCGGTGATCGACTCCTATGCCCGCGCCTGCGTGCTGATGGGCGCCGGCGGGCTCGGGCCAGCTCGCCAAGATGGTCAACCAGATCTGCATCGCCGGCCTGCTCCAGGGTCTGGCGGAGGGCATGAACTTCGCCAGGAAGGCCGGCCTCGACTGCGCCAAGCTGGTCGAGGTCATCTCCAAGGGCGCCGCGCAATCCTGGCAGATGGAGAACCGCGGCCACACCATGGTCGACGGCAAGTTCGACTTCGGCTTCGCCGTCGACTGGATGCGCAAGGATCTCGGCATCTGCCTGGCCGAGGCCAAGCGCAACGGCGCCCGGCTGCCCGTCACCGCGCTCATCGACCAGTTCTACGCCCAGGTGCAGGCGCGCGGCGGCAAGCGCTGGGATACTTCAAGCCTGATTCAGTTGCTGGCGAACGACTGACAGCGAGATCGCGACCTCTAACTCCGGCCTGCCTCGCTCGTCTTGACCTGCTGCCAGAGCGCCTCCAGCGCATCAGGCCGACGTCCGCGGCGCTGCGACCGGCCGCGCCCAGGCGCGCCTCGACTTGGCGGAATCGGCGCTCAGAGCTTGGCGTTCGCGCATGACGAAGGGAAGCCTCGGGATCGACATCGAGATGGCGGGCGAGATTAACGACGGCAAATAGCAGGTCGCCGATCTCGTCCTGGATGCGTTCCGGGCGAACCTGCAATTATCTATTTCTGATTTTATTTCAGACAGTTCTTCGTCGATCTTAACGAAAACGTCAGCGGCGTTCGGCCAGTCGAAGCCGACCCGAGGCCGCGCGCCGCTGCAGCTTGATCGCGCGCATGAGGGCCGGCGAGTCCGGCGGCGACGCCGTCGGCACGCTCGGCGCGCGACCCTCGGCCGAGGCCTTGGCGCGCCGCTCGTTTTCCATTGTGGTCTTCCCAAGCCGCGGTCTGGGCGTCCGCCGTCTCGATCGTCACGTCGCCGAAAACATGGGGATGGCGCCGCACCATCTTCTCGGCGATACCGGCGGCGACCGCCTCGAAATCGAAGGCTGCCGAGCACTCTGCGCGCCATCTGTGCGTGGAAGCGACCTGCAAAACCAGTCGCCAGTTCATCGCTTCAATGCGGCCATGTCCACCGCTCCCGATCGCGTCGGCCACTTCGTAGGCTTCCTCCTCGATCGTGTAAGGGCGATCGTGGCGAAGGTCTGCCTCGAGATCCCAGGGGCAGCCGCCCTGGGGGCTGCGCAACCTTGCCATTACGTCGAGCAGCATCCGTACTGCGCCTTCCGGAGACGTCGGCGGCGATGGCGCTGGCGGTCATTCGGCATCGTTGGTCACGCTGCTTGGTGGGGAGGGGCCAGGAGTCGACGGAGGTGGGGCATCTTCAGCGGATGTTAATCCTTGCGATCCTATTCGTCGTCTCATGGAATACCTGATGGCACTGCTGCTGGCGCTCCTGAAACTGCCGTCTTTGCTGGGGTGGGCGCCTGTCTTCGCCATCGGTTTCCTGATCGAGCGCAGCGTCGCGCCGGCCGAGAAGTCCCAGCCGCTATCACATCTCCGCCTCAATGTCGCTTACGCACTGGTCGAACGCCCTGATTGTGACGCTGGCAAATCCCATCGCCGGCGCGATCGGTATCGGCATCGTCAATGCCTGCGGCGGCAGGTCTGATCCAACTCTCTGACCAGGGCTGGGCATTGGTCGGTTCGGCGGCGCTCTTTATCGTCGCGATGGATTTCATGGAGTACGTCTCATCGCGCGCAACATGGCATTCCCTTCTTGTGGGCCATGCAGTTCGCTGCATCATAGCGAGCCATCGGTCAGCGTGACGACCACGACGCGGGCCTTTGGATCGAACCGGCGATCAAGGCGATCTTCATCTATCCCGTGGTCGGCGTCCTCTTTCACGCCATCACGCCGGCGGTCTATGGGATCTACGGCCTTACTCAGTTGTATCATTTTCGTGAACCACCTAAATCTGCGGGTCCATTTCGGAAGTTTTGGGTGGTTCTCAACGGCCCGCAATATCATCGCATTCCATCACTCCGCGAGCCCCGAGCACTTCGACCGCAACTTCGCCGCCTTCTTTCCGGTCCTCGATTTCATGTTCGGCACCTCTCATCGGCCCATGCCCGACGAGGTTTCCGAGCACCGGGCTCGACACCGGGATGTCCCGCGCAACGCGCGAGGCGGCCATCTGGCCGTTCCGGAGCCTGCGCTCGCGGTCGCTATCGCCTAAACTCGAGCCCGTTCGGAATGGCCAGGAGTAAGGAATGGTTCCAGGTTATGCGCACTAATGTATCGTCATGGAAAATAGCGCTCGCGGTTCGACCCGGCCTTTAACGGACCATTATTCTTGAGGCGATATTTTGGTGGCATCGCAGCAGCATAGCGGAATTCTCGACATGGAAATCTTTATCGCGCTTTGGCTCACCATGGGTATCGGTGCTGGCTCATCGCCCACTTCAAGGGCCGTAGCTTCATCGGCTGGTTCATCTACGGTTTCTTTTTCAGGGGCGTTGCGCTGATGCACTCGAGTCTTTCATGCGCTGCCCCTTCAGAGCTGAGCACGGCTTCTAGGGCCAATACCCGAAGCCTCTCAGTCGTCGATTTCCGCCGTCAGTCCGTCGTAGCCACGGCTCGACGCCCGCCGGGCACCGTGACGCCAGGTCGTCGCTAGTCGACCATGTGATTGAGGTGCGTGAGGATCGGCCCGCTTCGGCTTGGCCCGGGCGATCCACGACAGCGTCAGATCGAAATGCGCGTGGGTCGGGTGCGGCTCGTAGCGCAGGCAGTCGACGATCCACAGGTCCAGGTCGGCCGAGTACAGCGAAGGCGGCGTCATCCAGGCCGACCACGTCGGTCGAGTACGCCATGCGACCCAGGCGGTAACCGGTCGTCGTCGTACCGAAGCCGTGGTCCTGGACGAACGGTCTGACCGGCACGCCTCGCTGATGGTAAATGACCCGTTAATGACCCGCGCCTGCAGCAGCGGCCGGTACAGACTTCCGCTGCCGCCCTTGGGCTGCTCGAAGATGTAGCCGAAGCGCTGTTGCAGGAGCGCCAGGGTTTCGGCCGTGCCATAGGCGGGAATCGGCACATGGCGGCCGGCATGACCGAAGGCACGCAGCTCGTCGATGCCGTGGCAGTGGTCGGCGTGCTCGTGGGTATAGAGGACGGCGTCCAGCCTGGTGACGCCGGCATCGAGGAACTGGCGCGCGCAGGTCCGGCGAGGTATCGATCAGGATCGTCGTGTCGCCCTGCTCTACCAGCACCGACACCCGCCGGCGCCGGTTCTTCGATTGTTCGGGTTGCAGTGGCCCCAATCGCCGGTGATCAGCGGGACGCCGCCCGATCCGCCGCAGCCGAGGATGGTGACCTTCATGCCGAACCTGCCGGCCTCGCTTTGGCGAACAGCCGAAAGAAGTTGGCGGTCGTCGCGGCCGCCAGGTCGGCTGGCGCCATGCCGCGCAGCTCCGCGAGAGTGATTGGCTGTATGGGCGACGAATGCCGGCTCGTTGCGCTTGCCACGATGCGGGACCGGCGCCAGGTACGGCGCGTCGGTCTCGACCAGCAGGTGTTCGACGGGATTTGCTGAGCTATTTCGCGGAGTTCAACGGCGTTCTTGAAAGTCAGAATCCCGGAAAGCGAGATCAAGAAACCGATTTCTATCGCCTTATCCGATAATTGCCGCGTCGTGCTGAAGCAGTGAACCAGACCACGCAGTGCCGCCGGCGGCGCCGGCTTGCAACATCCCGGCCGTCTCGGCATCGGCGCCCCGGCTATGCACGATGAGCGGCAGCCCGGACTCGCGGGCCGCCGCGATGTGCGTGCGGAACACCTCTGGCCTGACGATCGCGCGGGCTGTGGTCGTAGTAGAAGTCGAGGCCGGTCTCGCCGATGCCGATGACCTTCGGGTGCTTGGTCAGCTCGACGATGCCTCGCGACGTCGATCTCCGGCTCGCTGGCGGCTTCATGGGGATGGGTGCCGACCGTGCAGTAGACGTCATCATAGCGCTCGGCGATCCGGCGCACGCGCTCGAACTCGCTGATGCGCGTGCCGATGGTGACCATCGTCACCACACCCGCGGCGCGCGCGCGGGCGACGACTGCCATCCAGCTCGCCGTCTTCTTCCTTGTAGTAGTCGAGATGGCAGTGGCTATCGACGAGCATCATGACGGCGCGGGCGCCCCGCGCGCCCGCCTCGACGTAGCGCGGGAAGACGACCTCCGGAGCCGGCAGTCGGCGTTCCGGGCGCCAGCTTGCGGGCACGCCAGCGCGGCGAAGTTGCGGTCGGCGTCGGCAACGGCCAGATAGTCGAGCAGCGGCCGCAGGCCTGCGGCATGAACGGCTGGACCAGGATGGCCAGATGCCGCACCGTCTCGGCCAGCACGTAGAGGACGGTGTTCATGCGCGCGCCGGGTCGGTCTTCTTGAGGCTCCACGGCGTCTGGTCGTTCGACGTAGCGGTCGCCGTCGCCGATGACCTGCCACAGGGCGTCCAGCGCCTTGTGGAACGCCTGCTGCTCCAATTCCTCGCGTACTCGCGCATGCAGGCCGCGGGCAGCCGGCCAGCAGCACCTCGTCGCTGGCGTCAGCTGCCCGGGCGGCGGCACCGGCGGCGCCGCAGTTCGCGTTGATCATCTTCAGCACGCGCTGCGCCAGGTTGCCGAGGCCGTTGGCGAGATCGCCGTTGATGCGGCTGACCATGGCGTCGATGCGAGAAGTCGCCGTCATTGCCGAACGGCACTTCGCGCAGCAGGAAGTAGCGTACCTGATCGAGCCCGTACTTGGCGATCAGCGCGTGCGGCTCGATGACGTTGCCGAGGCGCTTCGAGATCTTCTGGCCCTCGTCGGTCCACCAGCCATGGGCGAAGACGCGCCGCGGCGGCTCCAGTCCTGCCGCCATCAGGAAGGCCGGCCAATAGACCGGTGTGGAAGCGCAGGATGTCCTTGCCGACCATGTGCAGGTCGGCCGGCCAGAAGGTCTGGAAAATCCGCGCTGTCTCGTATCGGGATAGCCGGCGGCAGTGATGTAGTTGGTGAGCGCGTCGAGCCACACGTACATGATGTGCGCGGGATCGTCCGGCACCGGGATGCCCCACTTGAAGGTGGTGCGCGAGATCGAGAGGTCGTTGAGGCCGCCCTTCACGAAGCTGACGACCTCGTTGCGGCGCGTCTCCGGCGCCACCGGTGACGGCGTGCGGTCGTAGTAGGCCAGCAAGCGGTCCCGCCACTCCGACAGCTTGAAGAAGTAGCTCGGCTCCTCCACCCACTCGCACTCGGCGCCGGTCGGCGCGATCTTCTTGCCGCCGGGACCAGCCGTCAGATCGCCCTCGTCATAGAAGGCCTCGTCGCGCGACGGCGTACCAGCCGGCATAGCTGCCGAGGTAGATCTGGTCGTTCGCCTTCAGCCGCCGCCACAGCTCCTGGCAGGGAGCGGATGTGGCGCGGCCTCGGTCGTGCGGATGAAGTCGTCGTTGCTGAAGTTCATCGCCTGCGCCAGGTCGCGGAAGTTCTGCGACACCTTGTCGGTGAAGGCCTGCGGCTCCATGCCGGCGGCGCTGGCGGACTTCTCGATCTTCTGGCCGTGCTCGTCGGTGCCGGTCAGGAACTTAACTCCTGCGGCCGTCCAGGCGCATGAAGCGCGCCAGCACGTCGCAGGCCAGCGTCGTGTAGGCGTGGCCGATATGCGGGACATCGTTCACGTAGTAGATCGGCGTCGTGATGTAGTAGCGGTCGCGTGACGGCATCTCGTCTCCTGCGGTCGGCGCAGCAAGGGCGTCACGCCCCTGGAGTCAGCGGCTGGCCAGTCCTGCGATGTCGAGCATGGCGCCAACCCAGACCTGCTTGCGGTCGAGATTGGCGGATCTGGCCCGGGCAAACAGGCGCGTCATCTTCTCCCATAGCTCGAGCCACTGATCAAGGCTGCGCCGCCAGCGGCGAGAGCGGCGAACTGGCGCCCTCCCCTTCGATCACATCGGCCGTCCCTGCCCCGTTGCCGCCACGCGGATGAGGCGGCCGATCCACGCCGCCAGCAGTTCGGTAGCGAGGCGGAACAGTTCGGCGGCGTCCTTGTGGCCGAGACGGTCGCCGAGCGTGCTGCAGGGCGGCGGCGTCGAGCTTCGGCAATTGCAGCAGCTGTCCGGCGATGTCGCGGTAGAGATCGAGGCTGCCGCCGGCGACGATCTCCAGGGCGCGGCCGATCGAGCCATCGGCGATGCGGATGAGCAGGCGGCGATCCGCTTCCGCGAGCCCCGGAGAGTGGCGGCTCAGCAGCTCCTCCATCACGCGCTCATCGAGCGGGCCGAGGGTCAGCCGGCGGCAGCGCGAGCGGATCGTCGGCAGCAGGCGGCCGGGCGCGTGGCTGACGAGGATGATGAGCGCCTGGGCCGGCGGCTCCTCCAGGACCTTCAGCAGCGCATTGGCGGCATTGCGGTTCAGCTCGTCGATGCTGTCGATGACGACGACGCGCCAGCCGCCGGCGGCGGCCTTCAGATGCATGAAGGCGCCGAGCTCGCGGACGTCGTCGACGACGATTTCCGTTCGATAGCGGTCGCGCTTCTCGTCATAGCCGCGCTCGATGGTCAGCAGGTCGGGATGGCCGCCGCCGGCGACCTGGCGAAACACCGGGGCGGTTGCCGGCACGTCGAGCGTGCTCGGACGCGTCGGCGAACAGGCCGCGGTCGTCGCCGGCCAGTACATGGCGGACGAAGCGGAAGGCCAGCGTCGCCTTGCCGACGCCGCGTGGGCCGCTGATCAGCCAGGCATGGTGGAGGCGGTTCGATTGCCAGGCGCGCAGCAACGCCTGCTCCGCCAGCGGGGTGACCGACAGAATGGGGATTGGCGCGCGGCGCCGGCGTGGCGGCTTCGGAGGATCAGCCATCGGCGCATCATGAAAGTCCGAGGCGGCGGCGAACTTCCGCCTGGATGTCGGATTGTATGGCGTCAACGCCGCGGTTGGCGTCGATGACGGCGCAACGCCGTGGGTTCTGGCGCGCGATCGTCAGGAAGCCGTTGCGCAGGCGGCTCGTGGAACTCGACCGCCATCTGCTCGTAGCGGTTTCTCGTGGCCGGCGCGCGCGGCCGCCCGCTGCAGGCCCTGCTCGACCGGGAGGTCCAGGATCAACGTGAGATCGGGCGCCGTGTCGCCGACCACCGCCTTGAACAGAGAGTCGATCACGTCGAAGGGCACGCCATGGCCGTAGCCCTGGTACGCGGTCGTGGAATCGGCGAAACGGTCGCAGATCACCCAGCGACCAGCCGCCAGGGCCGGCCGGATCGTGCGTTCGAGATGGTCGGCGCGGGCAGCGGAGTGCAGGAGGGTCTCGGCGATTGGAGTCCAGCGATCGGCGTCGCCCTTGACCAGCAGCTCGCGGATGCGTTCGGCGCCGGGGCGCCGCCGGGTTCGCGCGGTCTGCAGCGACGTCGATGCCGCGCCCGCCTAGCCATGCCGCCAGCAGCTTCGATCTGCGTCGACTTGCCGGCCCCCTCCCCGCCCTCCAGCGTAATGAACCGCCCGCGGGCGCTGCTCACCATGGGAGGGCTGCCGCCAAGTCGCGCTCAGCCTTGCGGCGAGACGAGGTACTTCAGCGTCGCGAAGATGTGACCGAAGATGCCGACCCGATCGACTGCCGCCGCCGCCACCAGCGGCACCTCGGTGGTGCCGCTGCTGGAGGTGATGACCAGCTTGCCGAGCGGCTGGCCGGCGGCGACCGGCGCCTGCACCGGCCCCTGGAACACCGCCTTGGCCTGGATCTCTCCTGGTTCCCCTTGGGCAGCGTCACGACCAGATCCTTGGCGACGGTCAGCGCCACCGCGTCGGCCTCGCCGTACCAGACCGGTGCCTGCTCGAGCTGGTCGCCGGCCTTGGCCAGCTTCACGTTCTGGAAGCTCTGGAACGCCCATTCGATCAGCTTGGTCGCCTCGTCGGAGCGGCTCTGCATGCTGTCCATGCCGTGCGCGACCATGAAGATGCGGCGGTCGCCTTGCTTGGCCGAGGCGACGAGGCCGAAGCCGGACACGGTGAGGTGGCCGGTCTTCAGGCCGTCGACGCCGATGTCCTTGTAGAGCAGCGGGTTGCGGTTGCCCTGCTTGATGTTGTTGAACGTGAACTCCTTCTCGCCGAAGTAGTGGTAGTACTCCGGGAAGTCGGCGTAGATGCGCTCGGCCAGGATCAGGATGTCCCGCGCCGTCATCATGTGGCCGGCGGACTCCAGGCCGTCCGAGTTCTCGAAGTGGCTGTGAGCGAGGCCGATCTCCTGCGCCTTCTTGTTCATCGAGCTTGACGAATGGCCTCTTCGCTGCCGGCGATGCCTTCGGCGACGACCTTGCAGGCGTCGTTGCCGGACTGGATGGCGATGCCGCGGATCAGGTCCTCGATGCGCACCGTCGAGTCGAGCGGCAGGAACATGTTCGATCTCGTCGCTCTCGCCGCGCGCCCAGGCGGTCTGCGACACCCGGAAGCGTATCGTCCAGCTTCAGCTTCCCTGCTTCAGCTGGTCGAACGAGGATGTAGAGGGTCATCAGCTTCGTCATCGACGCTGGATGAACTGGCTCGTCCGCGTTCTTGTCGAACAGGACCGAGCCCGTCTCGTAGTCGACGATCAGCGCCTGCTTGGCGCGTCGTCTCGATGGCGTTGGCGGCAGCGGGCCGAACAGGAGCGCCGCTCCCATCAGCAGTCCCGCGAGAAGGCGACGGCTAAGGATCCTGGTCATCGCTGATGTCCTTGTGTCTGCTGGCGGCAGGCGCCGCGCCGGCGAACCCGCCAATAGCACGAGCGGCTCGTCCGCGATCAATCGACGATCAGGCGGGCTTCCGGATGGCCGGCGGCGACGACCTTGGCCAGCGTGGCATCGGCCTCGGCCAAGCGTGGCGATCGGGCCGAGGCGGACGCGGAAGATACTTCTGGGTGCCGACATAGGCCGGCACGACCTGGGCCTGGCCGAATGACGTCAGCATGGTGCGCAGGCGTGTGGCGTTCGCCAGATTCGTGAAGGCGCCGGCCTGGATGAACATGGCGGTCCTGCGCACCGGCACGACCGTGACCTTGCCGTCGGGCTGCGGGCCCGCCGCGACCGGCACGGTGACGGTGGCGATGATCGGCTGCGCGGCGCCGGGCTTGTACGCACTGCCGGCTGCGCGGCCGGGGCAGCCGCGGTTCCCGATGGCGGCGCCAGCGTCTCCTCGGCGACGGTGCCGGCCGGGCGGCCGTGACCTTGGGCGACGCGAGGGCGTCGGCCTGACCGGCCGCCGCCGGTCTGCTGCTGCCGGGGCGTGGCGACGCCGGCCAGCATCGCCAGCTGGCGGCTCGGCGTCCATGATCTCCACGCGCACCCGGGCCGTGCCCTGCTGCTCGAAGCCGAGGAGCTGGGCGGCGCGGCGCGAGACGTCGATGATGCGGTTGTTGGCGAAGGGGCCGCGATCGTTGACGCGCAAGGCGATCTGGCGGCCGTTATCCAGGTTCGTCACCCGCACCATGCTCGGCATCGGCAGGGTGCGGTGGGCCGCGGTCAGGGCGTTCATGTCGTAGGTCTCGCCGTTGGCGGTGGCCAGGCCGTGGAAGTCGGGGCCGTACCAGGAGGCGATGCCGGTCTCGGCGTAGTTGTAGTCGACGGCCGGGTAGTACCAGACGCCGTCGATCTGATAGGGCTTGCCGACCTTGTAGCCGGGGATGGTGGCCTGCTGCTGGGTCGGGGCCTTGGTGCCATGCTCGGCGCAGGAGGCCAGCGCCAGAAGCGCCAGCGCCAGCAAGCCGTAATGTCTCCGCGATCCCCTGCGCATGGCTTGTTGCCCTGCCCCGTTCGACCACAAAGTATTGTATCAAATGCTCGCGCGTCGCAAGCGCAGGTCAGCGACCACTAGTTTCACGTGAAACATCGGGCAGGGTCGGGCCGAAAACACGACTCTGCAAAACAACCCCATGCATTAAAAAATTCATCTTGAATATCAATGAGTTAGGTTTTTCACTTAAGGCACGCCTAGGACCCTTCAGGAGCGCCGTGGGCGCGGCGAGCGACCGCCTCCCGGCACCAAGGTCACTCCGGGCCAGAATGTGGGTTTGATTTCATATTTTAGATCAAATATAGTTCTATAATAATCTGTTGTTTACGTATAATATTACGAATTCGTTCAACGCGTACATGTGTAGCCCAGGATCCGCCGCCACGGACGATTCGCGGGCATGCGACGAAAAAGCCGATAAAATTGCGGCCGTTAACGCAGAATTCTAAATTTTCCTTTACCGGTGCGGCTGCATTCTCCGCTCCCAGAGGATCACAGTTTCTTAACGAACGGGAGACACGGAGATGCAGTCCATGTTCAAGATGATCAATGCGTTTGCGAAAGACGAGTCCGGCGCCACCGCGATCGAGTACGGCCTGATCGCCGCCCTCGTCGCCGTCGGCCTCATTGCCGCTCTGACGGCCCTGGGTGCACTCGCTGTCGAAGATCTTCACGCACGTGTCGACCACGCTGAACACCGCGTCGAGCTAAGGCGAAAGCACGTACCCTACTGAAACGGTCCCATCGACCCACGAGTCCACCGGTCGCCGGCGCGTCATCATCGGTCCCAACTACGCGCCGGCGACCGCCTCATGCGCTGATAAAGGAAGAGAGGCTCGCCCCCGGGAGGCCGGGGCCGTTCGTTGACGCTCGACGTCTTGACACTATGACCATCAAGGCCATGATTGTCATCGGCGTCGACATCATCTCGGGCCGCGCGATTGCCCCTTGGAGGTCGCGCCCCATCGTGCGCGAGAACCACACCACGCGCCAGTCGATCATCGTCCAGGGGCGACACGCCGCCTGTCGCGCGCCAGCCGATCCAGCGCTTCGGCGACCTCCACATCGAACTCACCGCCGTTGCCCGCATCTTTGATGAGTTTCGAGCGCACGCACGTAACGGACCGGCGCCGGGTGGGCATGGGCGGCCCGGAGACGCAGACAGCGGCGGCTCTACGATGTAAACTCGATCGGTCGTGCAGGTCGTTTCCGCCATCGCAGGTTTTTCATCGGCGTGGCCATCGGCGCCAGCACCATCGTCCTGGCGACCCAGCTGACCCAGCGGCAGCGTGACTTGGGATGCGATACAGCGGCCGGCGATCAGGTTATGGGCCGCCATCTACCTCGCGGTTTGTGGAATCGCTGGCGCCATCTTCGCCTGCAGCCCTTAGCGACGAAGAAGGCGAGCGCGGCGAAGGAGCCGAAAACGAAGGCCGGACAGCGGCTCATCAGGATGCCGGATCAGCTTGTTGCGATCCTGCGGGCCCATCGGCTGGATCAGATGCAGCTGCGGATGAAACTCGGCCAGGGCAAGCTGCCCGACGAGTTCCTGCAGTTCGCCGATCTGGAAGACAACCCGTCATCGGCTGCCGACGATCAGGGCAGCAGAGGCATTGAATGCCTGCTTCGGGGGTGGCAAGAAGTGACGTGGGCAGAATGTGGGCAGAAACTCGGATGGCGCATCATGCGCCACCTGCAAACTTCATTGATAGAATGGATGGGTGGCCGAGTGGACGAAGGCACCCGGTGCTTGAAAACCGGCGTGGGTGCAAGCCCACCGTGGGTTCGAATCCCACCCCATCCGCCATCCGGCTCCGCCCGAGGACGCTTCGCAGGACTTGGTTGCGGGCCGTCATGGCGCGAAACGCCCAAGCGCGGCCGGGCGACTGTTTGTCGCAGTTGATAACAAATCATAAATTCTTCCGTCCGTTAACCTTGAATTCTAAAGTTTTCTTTACCCGCGCGGCAGCATCCTCCCTCACGCATACACGATTCATTAACGACGGAGATGCAGCCATGCTCAAGATGATCAAGCAAGTTCGCGAAGGACAGAGTCCGGCGCTACCGCGATCGAGTACGGCCTCATCGCCGCTCTCGTCGCCGTCGGCCTTATTGCCGCTTTGACGGCCCTGGGCCAGTCGCTGTCGAAGATCTTCACGCATGTGTCGACCACGCTGAACACGGCGGGATCGTAACTCGACGGCCGACGCCCCCTACTGAAGCGGTCCCATCCGGACGACGCGGCAGTCCACGGTTGCCGGCGCGCATCATTGTCCCGCGCGCTGGCGACCAACTCAAAGAGGAGCCCGACACCGAGAGGATCGGTGCCGGGCTTCTGCCTTATCGCAGTCCGCCAAGGCATGCGCGAGGTCCATGCGCGATGGCGCACCGTGATCCGCGGCGGGCGACGATTCTGCGGCAAACATTAAACAAGCCATGAACTAATTCCGCCTCTTAACGCACAATTCTAAAGTCTTGTTCATTGGTGCGGCCGCACTCTCCTCGCCAGAGGATCACACTTTCTTAGCCACTTCTTAGCGACGGGAGATACGGAGATGCAGTCCATGCTCAAGACAATCAGCAGGTTCGCGAAAGACGAGTCCGGCGCCACCGCCATCGAGTACGGCCTCATCGCCGCCCTCGTTGCCGTGGGCCTCATTGCCGCTCTGACGGCCCTGGGTGCCTCGCTGTCGAAGATCTTCACGCACGTGTCGACCACGCTGAGATACCGCGTCGTCCTAACTCGACGGACCACGCAACCTACTGAAGCGGTCCCATCGGACGCACGAGTTCACGGTCGCCGGCGCGCATCATGATGTCCCGCGCGCCGGCGACGACCTCTACGCCGGTAATGGAAGCCCCGCACCGAGGGGATCGGTGCGGGGCTTCTGCTGAGCGCATTCGGGACTGCGCGGGCGGCGCCTGTTCCATCCGAGTAGCGGGCCGCGTCTGCGCGCATGGCACCACGAGTCGCACTCCTGTGCTTCGATCGCGCGAAGATGCGTGCGGGCCCAATTGCGCTTCGCGGCGAGAAAGGGGACACATTTCTCCTGAGCCGCTCTCGCTGAGCCGGAGCGCAAGCCCTGGCCTTCCGTCGAACGTGGTCAGCCCGCGGGCGGAGGCACCGGCGCCGGCGGCAGGACGCCCGCGAGCTCCGCGGCGGCGATTTCGTCGCCCCGCCCATAGGCGGCGATGGCCGCAATGGCGGTGTGGCGCGCACGCGGGGACAGGGCGTCGAACCAGCGCGTGCAGGCTGCGAGATAGTCGGGTGGAAAGTCTCGATCGGGGTCGGGCCAGCCGTGGTTCAGCGCCGCCTGGAGCTTGTCGGCGGGAGTGGTCCGACAGCGGCATCGTGTCTGTCATCGCCGCGCCCCGACGCGCTCGCTTGGTTTGGGCTAAGGACCGCCCATCGGCCATCATTTTCCGGTCTCGGACCAGCCGGCGGCGAATGACCGGCATCACATCAACCGCAAATTTTCCGCTTCAACGGATCGAGCCGGGACTCCCGGGCCGAAATCCGCTACATCGGAAGGGCGCGGCCGGGGCCGCGCGATCCGATTGTCGGAGGAGGGAGACAATGCTCAAAGAATTCAAAGAATTCGCCATGCGCGGCAATCTGATCGACATGGCCGTCGGCATCATCATGGGTGTGGCCTTCGGCGGCCTGGTCAACTCGGTGGTGAACGACATCGTCATGCCGATCGTCGGGAAGGTCACCGGCGGTGTCGACTTTCTCGAACCTGTTCTTCAATCTTTCCGGCCCGCAGGACCAGTTCGCCTCGCTGAAGGCGGCCAAGGATGCCGGCGCCGCCACGATCAACTACGGCCTGTTCATCAACCTGGTCATCAACTTCGTGATCGTCGCCTTCGTCATGTTCCTGCTCATCAAGGGCATGAACAAGATGAAGAAGGAGGCGCCGGCGGCCGCGCCGTGCCGGCACCCCCGCGTCAGAGGTCCTGCTGGCGGAGATCCGCGACCTGCTGAAGAAGTAGGCGAGGCCGATCGGAGGTGACCGAGGCCACACGCCCTCACCCTCTCCCGCGGTCGAGGGTTAGGGTGAGGGACTGTGACTCGGTACCTATCATGGTTGCAGGCCAGACGCGAAAAATAGCTGCTAAAGAGTTGGTTAGGCTTAAGCGCTGTTAACCAAGTAATAAGAAGTCGCGCTTACGATCCGCCGCATTGCGATCAATTTTGGCTGCATTGCGGAGGCCTCCATGCTCATTCGTTCGAAACGCCACTGGGCCACTCTGTTGGCGGTCGGCCTGCCCTGGTGATGGGCGGCTGCGCCGGCGGAATGGGGACCCATGGCGCCCAGAAGCGCCGGAGGCGAACGTAACCCCACATGGATGCCCTGGCCATGGCGGACAAGCTCGAGGCCGAAGGCAACTTCAGCGCCGCGGCCTCGATGTATCAGCAGGCCGCCCAGGCAAATCCGGGCGATGCCCGCCCGCTCCTTGGCCTCGGCGAGGCTTCCTGGCTTTGGGCAACAACGGCGCAGCCGGCGAGTCTACAGCGCCGCGCGCTGGCGATCGAGCCGAACAACCTCGACGCCCTGCGCGGGATCGGCCACGCGCGCATCCTGCTGGGCCAGCCCCAGTTCGCGGTGACCCAGTATCAGACCGCCCTCAAGATCGCGCCCAACGACACCCGCGCCCTCAACGGCCTGGGCGTGGCGCAGGACGCATGATGGGCGATCACGCGGCCGCCCAGAAGAACTATCATCAGGTTCTCACCCTCGATCCGGCCAATCAGTCAGCGAAGAACAACCTGGCGCTCTCCATGGCCCTGGCCGGTGACGATGCCGGCGGCATCAAGATCCTCGAAGACGTCAGCAAGTCGGCGAGCGCCACGGCGACCAACCGCCAGAACCTGGCGCTGCTCTACGGCGTCTCCGGCCAGATGGCGCAGGCCGAGCAGGTGAGCCGTGCCGATCTGCCGCCAGGACGCGGTGAGACCGCAATATGGCCGCCATGAGCGCCAGCGGCGATCCCGCGAAGAAGCAGGAGCTGCTGAAGGAAGCGCTCGGCGTCGAGTTGAAGGGCCAGCAATATGCTCCGGCCGCCAAGCCGATGGTGCCGCTGACGACCCTGGCGCAGAATTCCTCGATCGATGACGACCAGCAGCAGCCGACATACATGACGTCACAGGAGCCTGCGTCCCTGCCCGAAATCACCACCGGCAATTCGGGTGAGGCTCAGACGCTAAACCCAGACCCAGATCCAGACGGCGCAATCGACCGAGGTCGTGAGTGAAGCCGACCGGCAAGAAAGACGGCTGGTCCGACTGGGACGAAGAGCTGGTCGACGCCACCGACGTGAACGGCGCGCAGGGGCGGCAGCCAAGTCGTCGCAGCCCGCCGCGACCTCGAACATCACCGAGGTGGTCAACGGTGTGGCTTCGCCGGCGCCGGAGCCGTCGCTCGCAGGGATGCCGGCGCGCCGCGCTTCCTGTCCGCGAATGCGATCGCCGACGACAGGCCGGCGGCCCCGGCGCGACGGCGCCCGCGTCCGCGCCGTCCGGCCAGGCAGCCAGCAGCAGCGCGACCGCGCAACCCAGATGGCGGCCGTGCCGCCAGACCACCCCGCCGCCACGGAAGCCCGCGGCTGCCTGAGAGCACCGCGACGTCCACGACATCGGCGGACAAAGCCCGCCGCCCGCCCGCCACCGACCGCCTGCCGCATCGACCGCGGCGCCGTCGCAGCGGCGAGCCACGACCGCCCTACGCCATCGCCAGCCGCTACGGCCGCGCCGCGCGTCGACGGCAACCGCCAGCAATGACGCCGCCTCATCCATGACGGTCACGGCGAAGACCATGGGCGGCGCCAAGCTCTACACCGTGCAGATCGCCTCCTACCGCTCGGAGCAGGAGGCGTCGGCCGGCTGGCAGGCCTGACCGCGGAACAGGCCGACCTCCTGGGCAAGCTGCCCCATGCCGTCGCCAAGGCCGACCTCGGCGCCGAGAAGGGCGTGTTCTATCGCCTCCAGGCCGGCGCCTTCAGCGACCGGAACGAGAGCCAAGGCGCTCTGCTCCGGATCTCCAGGATCATTCCATCGACTGCATGGTCGTGGAGGCGGCGCCGGCGACGGCGGCGACCTCGAGCCAGCAGTCGATGCTCGCGTCCCAACAACTCATTTGTGATTGGCGCTCGCTGATCGGTTCGGCCAGAAACTCCCGCACGTTTTCGAACAATCCCGAACCGGCGCTCTATTCTCCTTCCATCCATCCCACCGGAGCCGCGACACCGTGCGCGGCTCCGATTTCACCTCAGGGCATTGGTTTCTTGCAGAGGCGCGCTGCTGCACGCGCCCAGCGCGACAGGGCCTTCCGGATTGCTCACGCGAGCGCGGGCGGTGACGGAGCGGCGCAGGTAGTCGCGGACGGCGTCGCGGCGCGCGCCGGGGCGTCGCACAGGCCGGCGCGAATTTCGCCTAGCGAGGCGGGCTTCGAGTTCCAGCAGGTGGGCGCGGAGGTTGTCGTCTGCAGAGGCGGCGGGGAACAGGGCCGACAGCATGTTGCACGGCCTCGCGCTAGGGGCGCGTCCCTGCCCGGCTTCGCGGGCGGCGATGGCCATGGCGTTGGCGACCATCAGGCCGTCGTAGCGGCGCTCAGGCGGCAGCAGCGGCAGCAGGATCTCGAGCAGGGTGCGCCGCGCTTCCTCGAGCAGGGCCGCGCCGTCGGGTGTGTCGGTCATCAGGCCGCCCTGCCCTCTGCGGCATCGATCAGGCTCAGGATCTCGAGCTCGAGTTCCGGGCACGATGCGGCCGGTCAGTGCCAGTTCCAGGGAGCGTTGCGCGCCCGAGAGATGGCGGGCGGCCTGCTGCAGGGCGATGACGGCCCAGCGGACATGGGCGGCGACCTCCCAGTAGTGCACGGCGGCCGGGTCGATGCGCCGGCCGGAGGCGCGCCTCGTAGCCGCGATAGAACGGCGCCCGCGCGGCGATGCCGCCGGCCTCGCGATCAGCGGCGCCGAAGCGCCAGCACTTGGCGCAAGAACCAGCCGATGTCGGACATCGGGATCGCCCCAGGCGCCGAACTCCCAATCGAGAATGGCGGTGAGGCCCTGCTCATCGACGAGGTAGTTGCCGGTGCGGAAGTCCTCATGGATGAGCACGATCTCGCGGGACGGCCGGCTGTTCCAGCTCCAGCCAGCGCAGGCCCCATTCCAGGGCCGGATGGGGATCGCCGAGTTCGTCGAGATAGCGGCGATAGAGTCTGGACGCGATCGAGGCCGGGATTGGTCGAGGCCGGCGTCAGGAAATCGAAGGACTGGTCGGGCGCCAGCCGCGCGACCGTCTGCGGCGTCACGGCGTGGATGCGGGCCAGCTCCTGGCCCAGGCGCTCCGCCAGCGCATCGCGCGGGCCGCCGAGCGACAGGTCCTTCACGATCCGATGGCCGGCGGCGACGCCGGGCACGCGGCGCATCAGATAGAAACGCGCGGCCGATGACGGCGGGATCGCTGCACAGCCAGAGCGGCTCCGGCACGGCCACGCCGGCGGCCCGGGCGAGCTTCAGCAAGGCGATATTCCTCGAGCGCGGCCGTGGCTGGCGGCCACCCGCGAGGGGCGCGTCGGTGCGCAGCACCAGGGCGTGGCGGCCGGCACTCGGCGCCGCCTTCCAGATCGATGTCGACCGACCAGTTCTCCTGGATGGCGCCGCCGCGCAGCGGGGCGAAGCTGCCGATGGTGGCGCGGCGGGCGCCGGCTGCTGCCGCGACGAAGCGGCACAGGCGCTCCTGGGCCGCCTCATCGGCCGCCAGGTCGATGGTCATTTCCAGTCCCAGAAGTCGGTGCCTTCGGCCATGTAGGCGCGCGCCAGCACCATCTTGTGCACCTCGGAGGCGCCATCGACGAGCCGGGCCTGGCGGGCGTAGCGATACATCCACTCGAGCGGCGTGTCGGCGGAGTAGCCGAGGGCGCCGCAGAGCTGCAGGGCCGGTGTCGACGGCCTTGTGCAGCGTGTCGGCGACCTGGATCTTGGCCATGGAGACCTCCTGGCGCGGCGAAATCGCCTGGTCGAGCTTCCAGGCCGCCTTGCATCACGAGCAGGCGGCCGATCTCGATCGCCATCGGCGGCCTCGCCCAGCAGCCACTGGACACCTTCGTGATCGGCCAACTTGCTGCCGAAGCTCGCGCTTCGCCACATAGTCGCGGCGCGATCTCGAGCGCGCGCTTGCGCGAGTCCGAGCCAGCGCATGCAATGGGTGAGGCGCGCCGTGCCCAGGCGGATCTGCGTGACCTTGAGGCCGTCGCCGACGTTCATGCAGGCGGTTCTCGTCAGGGATCTCCAGGCCGTCGAACTCGAGCTCGCAATGGCCGCCATGCTCCTCCGGCCCCATGATGGGGATGCGGCGCACGATCTGCCAGCCCGGGCTGGTCGGCGTCGAACAGGAAGGCGGTCAGGCCCTTGCGGCTGATCGTCGGAGGTGCGGGCGATCAGGATGAAATGGTCGGCGAGGCCGGCGCCGGTGATGAACCATTTGTGGCCATGGATCAGCCAGCGGTCGCCCCTTCTTCTCGGCGCGTGGTGCGCATGGCGGCGGGATCGGAGCCGGCGCCGGGCATGGGCTCGGTCATGGCGAAGGCGGAGCGCACCTTGCCGTCGACGATCGGCTGCAGCCAGCGCGTCTTCTGGGCGTCGCTCGCCACCTTCTCGAGCAGCAGCATGTTGCCGTCGTCGGGAGCGGCGCAGTTGAAGACAGCGGGGCCGAAGATCGAGCGGCCCATCTCCTCGTAGCAGGCGGCCATGCCGGTGACCGGCAGCCCCTGCCCGCCCGCGCCTTCGGCATCTGTGGCGCCCACAGGCCGGCGGCCTTGGCCTTGCCGCGCAGCTCCTCGAGCACGGGCAGCGCGATGTTCTCGTGCTCGTCATAGTTCTCGCGGTCGCGCTCGACCGGCAGGACGTGCTCGGCCACGAAGCGCGCGGTAGCGCTGGCGAAGGTCCTCGATCTCGGGGGCGAGCGTGAAATCCATGCGGTGTGCCCTATACGCCGAGGCTGTGGCCGCCGTCGACGGTGAGGACGGCGCCGGTCATGTAGCTGGAGGCGTCAGGCGAGCAGCAGCAGGGCGCCGTCCAGCTCGTCGATCGCGCCGGTGCGCTTCATCGGGATGCGCGTGGCCATGGCGCTGGCCGGCATTGCTGACGAGGTAGTCATGCGTCATCTCAGACTCGAAGAAGCCGGGCGCGATGGCGTTGACGCGGATCTTGTGCGGCGCCAGCTCGAGCGCCATGGCGCGCGACAGATGGATCACGCCGGCCTTGGCGGCGCAGTAGGACGGCCTCTTGGCCTGGGCCGTCAGGCCGAGCATCGAGGCGATATTGACGATGCTGCCGCCATGGCCGAGGCGGATCATGTGGCGGGCGACCTTCCTGCGCCATCAGCCAGACGCCCTTGAGGTTGGTATCGAGCACGCGGTCCCACTCTTCGACGGTGTGATCGAGCAGCGGCTTCGCCACGATGATGCCGGCGTTGTTGACGAGCACGCCGATCGGGCCCAGCTCGGTCTCGGCGGTCGGCGACGGCGGCGCGCACGCTGGCGGGATCGGTGACGTCGAGCGGGATGGGAACGGCGCGGCCGTCGAAGGCTCTCGATCTCGCGCACGACCTCGGCCAGGCGAGTCGGCGCGGCGGGCGGCGACGCCGACCTGCAGCGCCGGCCTTGGCGAGGGTGAGCGCGAAGCGCCTGCCGAGGCCGCTGGACGCGCCGGTGACGAGGGCGACCTTGCCGGTGAGGTCGAAGGGGCGCGGATCGGTCATGGGTAGATACTAGCGCCGCCGCCGGCGGAGAACAGGGCCGGCGAGCGCCGGTTCCGGCGAAGACGGCCAGCGATGATGCCTGCCAATAGGCGTAGGCCAGTATGACGGTCAGCGACCATGAGATGAGGATGCCGATCCGAGAAGAGCTGGTTGACCAGGAAACAAGCGAACCGGAAGCCATGAGCGCTCGTCGAGCGCCGAGACTGCGACCCACGTGAAGGTATATGAACGCCAGCGATCCAGGTGGTAGAGGACTATGTTGCCGCGTATTGAAGGGATCCAGCTGATCGACGATCCGCTGTGATAGTGGGCGGTCGACGAGTGGTGAAGATCCTGCACCGCGCTCGGTCAGCGGGCCGGAGAGTCGCCCAGTTGCTTGGCCTGGTCGCGCAGGACGAATTTCTGGATCTTGCCGGTCGAGGTCTTCGGGAGCGGGCCGAACACCACGGTCCTCGGCACCTTGAAGTGGGCCAGGTTGTCGCGGCACCAGGCGATGATCTCCTGCGCCGATAGAGTACTCGGCGCCTGGCCGCGGCGTCACGAAGGCGCAGGGCGTTTCGCCCCATTTGTCGTCGGGCCGCGCGACGACCGCGGCCTCCAGCACCTGCGGGATGTCGATAGAGGCACTTCCTCGACTTCGAGGCTGGAGATGTTCTCGCCGCCGGAGATGATGATGTCCTTGGAGCGGTCCTTGACCTCGACATAGCCGTCGGGATGGCGCACGGCGAGGTCGCCGGTGTGGAGCCAGCCGCCGCGGAAGGCCGCCGCCGTCGCCGTCGGATTCTTCAGGTAGCCCTTCATCACGGTGTTGCCGCGCAGCATCAGCTCGCCGATGGTGGCGCCGTCGCGCGGAACCTCCGCCATGCGTTTCGGGATCGGCCACCTTGAGGTCTTCCGAGGTCAGGTAGCGCACGCCCTGGCGCGCCATCTGGCGCGTCCGCTCGTGCGTCGGCAGCGCCGCCCATTCGCTCTGCCAGTCGCACACGGTGTTCGGGGCCGTAGGTCTCGGTCAGGCCGTACATGTGGAGGACGCGGAAGCCGCTGCGCTCCATGGCCTCGATGATGGCGCTCGGCGGCGCAGCGCCGCCGGTGGCGACGTCGACGGGGCGATCGAACTTGACCTTCACCGCATCGGGCGCGTTGCGCCAGCACGTTCAGCACGATCGGCGCGCCGCACAGGTGGGTGACGCCATGGCGCTTGATCATCGGATAGATCAGCGCCGGGTCGACCTTGCGCAGGCAGACATGGGTGGCGGCGGCCGCCGTCACGCCCCAGGTGAAGGACCAGCCGTTGCAGTGGAACATCGGCAGCGTCCAGAGATAGACCGCATGGCTGTCGAGGCCGAAGGTGATGACGTCGCCGATGGCGTTCAGGTAGGCGCCGCGATGGTGATAGACGACGCCCTTGGGATTGCCGGTCGTGCCGGAGGTGTAGTTGAGGCTGATGGCCTGCCACTCGTCGGCGGGCGGACGCCAGCGGAAGGCCGGAGTCGCCGCTGGCGATGAAATCCTCGTATTCGACGGAGCTGAGGTGTGGCGTGCCCGCCGGGATAGGTCGCCACGGGATCGTCGATCTCCACCACGATCGGCTTGCGCTCGACCTGCGCCACGGCCTTGCGCCCGACTTCCGCGAACTCGCGGTCGACGATGAAGACCTTGGCCTCGCCATGGCTGAGGCAGAAGGCGACGGTGGCGGCGTCCTGGCGGAAATTCATGCGCGTTCGAGCACGGCGCCGAGCATGGGCACGCCGTAGTGCGCTTCGAGCGTGGCCGGGACATTGCCGGCGAGGACCGCGACCGTATCGCCGGGGCCGACGCCGGCCTTGCCGAGCGCGCGCTCGCCAGTCGGCGGCAGCGCTCGTCGAATTCGCGATAGCTGTAGGCGCGCTCGCCGTGGATCACCGCAGTCTTGCCGGGGTGCACGGCGGCGGCGCGCTCGAGAAGCCGAGCGGCGTCAGCGGCGCGTGGTTAGCGGCGTTCTTGTCGAGATGCTCGTCGTAGATGCCGCCCAATTGGCGCCACTCCCCTCGCCGGCCGTTCTGCGCTATGGTCAGCGGTGGAGTCGCAAAGGTCAAGACCATGATCCTCGACGTGTTTTCCGATACCATTTGCCCCTGGTGCTATGTCGGCAAGCGGCGGCTGGAGCGGGCGCCTTGCAGGCGCGGCCGCAGCGCGACCTGACGATCCGCTGGCGCGCCTTCCAGCTCAATCCGGGCATGCCGGCCGACGGCATGGACCGCAAGGCCTATATCGACGCCAAGTTCGGCGGCGCCGAGCGGGCGCGCGCGATCTACGACACCGTGCGCGCGGCCGGCGCCTCCGAGGGCATCGCCTTCGACTTCGACCGCATCAGGCGCACGCCGAGCACGCTGCAGTCGCACCGGCTGATCCGCTTCGCCGGCGGCCAGGACCGCCAGAACGAGACGATGGAAGCGCTCTTCCGCGCCTATTTCACGGATGGCCGCAACATCGGCGACCGCGCGGTGCTGGCCGAGGTGGCCGCGGATGCCGGGCTCGACCGCGACGAGGCGGCCGACTACCTCGCCGGCGACGCCGACGCCGAGGCCGTGCTGGGCGAGGATGCGCTGGCGCGCCGGGCCGGCATCAACGGCGTGCCCTGCTTCATCTTCAACGGCCGCTTCGCGCTCTCGGGCGCCCAGGAGCCGGAGGCCTTCTTCCAGCTCTTCGATCTCGCCCGCGAGGAGGAGGTCGGGCGCGGCGAGGCTGTCGCAGCTGCTCAGCCCTAGCCCTGCAGCAGTCCCTCTGCGAGCAGGATGATGTCGGCGCCCATCTGGTCGACGACGCTCTGGTAGAGGTCGCGGATGGAGACGATGCCGATGAGGCGGTCCCCGTCGACGACCGGCAGGTGGCGGTAGTGGCCGGCCTGCATGAGATCGAGCGCTTCGCGCACGCTGTCGCCGGGTTCGAGCGTATCGGGGTCCGGGGTCATGACCTTGGCGAGCGTGGTCTTCTTCGGGTCGCGGCCGGCGGCGACGATGCGCAGCACCACGTCGCGCTCGGTGAAGATGCCGACGAGCCGGCCCTTGTCGACGATCGGCACGGCGCCGATGCGGCGCTTGGCCATCAGCTCCACGGCGGTGAACGCGGTGTCGCGCGGCGACAGCATCGACGAGCCGCTGCTCGCTGATGACGTCCGGGACGATGGTGCGTCCGATCGGCTGCATGGCTCAGAAGAACAGCTTCTGCATGTCGACCGTGGATTCGTGGCCGAGCCGGTCGTGGTTGCGCTGGAGCCAGCTGTCGGCGGTGCGGCGGCCGAGAGTCGAAGAGCTGGGTGAGGAAACCCCAATCGAGGTTGAACTTGCTGGAGACGCCGAAGCGGCCCATCTGCTGCTCGGCCTCGATCATGTGGAAATCGATGCGGCGGTAGCGCGTCTTGCCGATGAGGCGGTGCTGGTCGAGCAGCTGTGTGACGAAGGCGATGGTGCGCATCTCCGCATCATCGTGGCGTTGAAGGAGATGTCGTTGACGCGGTCCATGATGGCGCGCGCGGTGGTCGGCACCTCGTCGATGCGGATCGGGTTGATCTCCACCAGCACGATGTCGCTGGCCTTGCAGCCATAGAGCAGCGGGAACATGGCGGGATTGCCCATGTAGCCGCCGTCCCAATAGGCCTCGCCGTCGATCTCGACGGCGCGGAACAGCGCCGGCAGGCAGGCTCGAGGCCAGCAGCACGTCGGCGCAGATCTCCTCGGGCTGGAAGACGCGGATCTTGCCGGTGCGTGCGTTGGTGGCGCAGACGTAGAGCTTGACCGTGGTGACGTGCCGCAGGCGCTCGAAGTCGATGAGCTCGACCAGCAGGTCGCGCAGCGGGATTGGCGTCGGTGGGGTTCAGCTGGTAGGGCGACAGCAGGCGCGTCATGCAAGTCGAAGGCCTGGTAAGGCCGGCGGAATGGTCGAGGTCGTGCTTGCCGAACAGGCGGTCGAAGGGCGTCGGCTGGAAGATGGTGTAGCGGGCGCTCTCGGAGATGCGCTGCCAGAACCGGCGCAGGAGCTCGCGGGCGCCATCGCGGCCGCCGTCGGCCATGCCGTAGATCAGCGCACGGCCCCGTTCATGGCGCCGGCGCTGGTGGCGCTGACGCCGTCGAGCAGGATGCGCTCGCTCCTCGAGCAGGCGGTCGAGCACGCCCCAGGTGAAGGCGCCATGGGCGCCGCCGCCCTGCAGGGCGAGGTTCACGGTCTTGTGGGCAGGCGCGGCCACATGGGGCGCCACGGGCTTCTTGCCCTGCGGCTTGCGCTTGGGCGCCGTTTTCCCTGGCCGTCTGCATCCTCGTCTCACCGCGTTGAACCGAGGCAAAGACGGTGCCATCTGCCGCTGGTCCTGCCCCTTCAGCATCGGACCATAGGGGACGGAGTTCGAATTCACGGTTACCGGGCCGGTTAGAAGGGTTAACGCCGGCGGATCAGGCGCCGGCCGGCGTGCGACCTGGGCGTCGATGAGGCCGATCCAGCTGCGCACTCTGTCGCTTGTTGACCCCGAAATCGCCGTAGCCGTAGTCTCGACTGGCTGCTAGATGGCCAGGGTCGAAGTGCCGTCCGGTAGCGGGAAGACCTGGAGTGGTGATGGTGTCGGGGAAGCGGAAGAAGGCGGAGCGTTGCACGACGACAGGCGCAGGAGCTCCGGCTGCTTCTGGACCACTTCCGTCCGCGGCTCGGCCGAGAGGGGAGCGTCTGCGCGCGCTCGAACAGCTGCGCGGGTGGCACTCCATAGACCGGGCCGTCCTCGTCGGCGACTGCTGCGCAGCGCTCCCTCAGGCGGGCAAGTAGGTGTTCGGCGATGACGGCCGGAACCAGCGTGGCGAAATCGACGCCGAGCCGTGTCCGCCGAGCAGGCGGCGAGCGCAGGTATGGATAGGAATGCTGCGAGCCGGGTTCTCATCTTCATCCGCCCCTCATATCGTGCCCGCAGCGGCATCCGAGCGACTGAACCATCGCTTGCCCTGGACCCCGCTTTCGCGGGGTGACAGCAGTGGATAAGGGGTGTACGCTCATGCCGCCCAGCCTTGCGATCTCTTCCATCAGCTTGTGGACGCCGGCGACGCGGGTCTTGGCGTTGTCCCAGGCTTGGCGGTAGACCAGCTTGTGGTCGGGGCGCAGGCTGATGACGGCCTGGCGCTTGCCGATGAAGGCGATGAGGTTCTCGAGCTTGGCGAACTTGTTGTCGCGGAACGACAGCACAGCGCCCTTCGGGCCAGCTTCCACCTTGTCGATGCCGGCGTCGCGGCAGAGCGCGCTTCATGGCGATGATCTGCAGGCAGGTTCTCGACCTCGGGCGGCAGCGGGCCGAAGCGGTCGATCAGCTCGGCGGCGAAGGCGTCGATCTCGCGCACGGTCGAGCAGCGTGCGCGATGCCGCCGGTAGAGGCCGAGGCGGACGCCGAGATCGGCGACGTAGCTCTCGGGGATCAGCACCGGCATGCCGATGTTGATCTGCGGCGTCCAGGTCCTCGCGCCGCGACCGCTCGCCGCCGCCGCGCGCCTCCTGCACCGCCTCTTCCAGCATGTGCTGGTAGAGCTCGATGCCGACCTCGCGGATGTGGCCCGGATTGCTCGTCGCCCAGCAGGTTGCCGGCGCCGCGGATGTCGAGGTCGTGGCTGGCGAGGGTGAAGCCGGCGCCCAGCGTAGTCCAGCGTCTGCATGACCTCGAGGCGGCGTTGCTCGGTCCGACCAGCGCCTTGCACGCGGTCGGGAAGAGTCAGATAGGCATAGCCGCGCTGCTTCGAGCGGCCGATGCGGCCGCGCAGCTGATAGAGCTGCGCCAGGCCGAACATGTCGGCGCGATGGATGACGATGGTGTTGGCCGTCGGGATGTCGAGGCCGGATTCGACGATGCTGGTGGACAGCAGCAGGTCGTACTGGCGGTCGTAGAACGCCGTCATGGCCTGCTCGAGCTGGCGGTCGCCGGCATCTGGCCATGGGCCATCGACGAACTTGATCTCCGGCACCAGCTCGCGCAGGCGCGCGCGCGACCTTGTCGAGGTCCTCGATGCGCGGGCAGACGTAGAAGATCTGGCCGCCGCGGTAAGTGCTCGCGCAGGATCGCCTCGCGCAGGATGCACCGGATCGTAGCGGCAGCACGAAGGTGCGCACCGCCAGCCGGTCGACCGGCGGCGTGGCGATGAGGCTCATCTCGCGCACGCCGGACAGCGCCATCTGCAGGGTGCGCGGGATCGGCGTCGCCGGTCAGCGTCAGCACGTGGACGTCGGCCGCGCAGCTCCTTCAGCCGCTCCTTCTGCGCGACGCCGAAATGCTGCTCCTCGTCGACGATGACGCAGGCCGAGCATTGCTGAACTCGATGCCCTTGCCGAGCAGGGCGTGGGTGCCGATGACGATGTCGATCGTGCCCGTCTTCGAGCTCGGCCTTGACCGCCGTCGCGTCCTTCGCCGGTGACCAGGCGCGACAGCTGCGCCGATGCTGCACGGGCAGCCCGGTGAAGCGCTCGCTGAAGGTGCTGGAAATGCTGGCGGCACAGCAGCGTCGTCGGCGTCACGACCGCGACCTGCATGCCGGCCATGGCGGCGACGAAGGCGGCGCGCAGCGCCACCTCGGTCTTGCCGAAGCCGACATCGCCGCAGATCAGCCGGTCCATCGGCTGGCCGGACGCCAGGTCGCCGAGCACTTCGACGATGGCGCGCTGCTGGTCCTCGGTCTCGGCATAGGGAAGCGGGCGCAGAATTCGTCGTACAGCCCTTCGGGCGGCTGCAGCACGTCCGCCCGGTCGCGACCTGGCGCTCGGCCGCGGTCTTCGATCAGCTGCGCCGGCGATGTCGCGGATGCGCTGCTTGACCCGCGCCTTGCGCGCCTGCCAGGCGGCGCCGCCGAGCTTGTCGAGCTGCGACGACCGCGTCCTCGGAGCCGTAGCGGCGACAGCACCTCGATATTCTCGACCGGCACGAACAGCTTGTCGCCGCCGTCATAGAGCACGCGCAGGCAGTCGTGCGGCGCGCCGCCGACATCCAGCGTCACCAGGCCCTCGTAGCGGCCGATGCCGTGATCGACGTGGACGACGATAGTCGCCCTCGGCGAAATTCGAGTTCGGCGAGGAACTGGTCGAGCGCTTGCGCTTCTTCGCCGGACGGGCCAGGCGATCGCCGACGATATCGGCCTCGGCGATGACGGCGATGTCGCGGACTGAAAGCCTGCGTCCAGGGGCAGCGCCATCAGGCCCACATGGTCGAGGCGCCAGCGCCGACGGTCCGACCAGCGCGGCAAGGTGTGCTGGCGATCGATGCCGTGGTCCACTTCAATAGATGCGACAGCCGGTCGAGGCTGCCGGCCGTGTAGCCGGCGATGACCGTCCGATGGCCGTCCTTCTGCAAGGCGGCGACATGATCGCGCAGCACGTCGACAGACGTTGACGTCCGAGCTGCGCCCGCGCATCGGCAAATCGCAGGCCCTTGCGGCCGCCGGCGCGTCGATGACGCCCGGCGCCTTCCGGGGCATCGGGGCGACAAGAGAGCGACCGCGCGGTCGCTCGGCGAAGTCGTCCCATTCGCTGCGCCGTCAGGTAGAACATTTCCTTCGGCAGCGGCCGATAGGAGCGCCCATCGCCTCCTCGGCCTTGCGATGGGTCAGCCGCGCCTCGTAGAAATCGCCGATCAGCGCGATGCGGGCGTCACGCGACTCGTCGGCCTGGTAGTCGAGCGTGACGGCGGCGCCCGGTGCATAGTCGAGCAACGTCCCCAGCCGCTCGTGATAAGCGGCAGCCAATGCTCGAGGCCGGCGTATAGACGCCCGGCGCTGACGCGCCTCGTAGAGCGGGTCGTCGGCTGACGGCGGTGCCGAAGCGCTCGCGGTAGCCGCGGCGGAACGGCTCGATCGCGCGGGCGTCCAACCGAACTCGCCGACCGGCTTCAGATCGATGGCGGCGACCTTGTCGCTGCTGCGCTGGGTCAGGGGATCGAAGGCGCGGATGGATTCGACGTCGTCGCCGAAGAAATCCACGCGCAAGGGCTGTGCGGTGCCCGGCGGAAACAGGTCGATGATGCCGCCGCGCACGGCGAACTCGCCGGCCTCGTTCACGGTCTCCGACCGCGTGTAGCCGTTGTTGCCGGAAGATAGGCGACGGGGCCTTCAGGTCGTCGTATCACCGACGTGCAGCGGGAACAGCGCGCCGTCGAAGAACTGCTGCGCGTCGGCACGCGCTGCAGCAGTGCGGCGCACGAGTGGTGAGGGACGATCCGCCTCGCAGCGTTGCTGCCGGCTTCAGCAGACGCGTCAGCGTATCGATGCGCTGGCTGACGATGTCGCGGTGCGGCGACACGCGGTCGTAGGGCGAAGGCAGTCCCAGGGCGGTGCAGCACCACGACCTCGCAGGTCCGGGCGCGAAGAACGCCATGGCGCCGCGCTTTTACCAGTTCGCCAGGCAGCCGGGCGTCGTCGCTGCGCCACGTGTACGAGCAGCGCCCTGTCGCCGGCCGCGCGTCGACCAGCTGGACGATCAGCCGCGCATCCTGGCCCTGCGGCATCGGCCCTCAGGCGCGCCGGCGGTCGTGCGTGCCAGCCACGGCCGGTCAGGTGCGGACGCGTTCGGCCGCCGCGCTCAGGCGCCGCCCCGCGGACCGGGCATAGTCCATCAGCAGGCGGAAGACGTCGCTATCGTCGGGCCTCTGGGATCGGGGCCGCGTCAGTCAGCCAGTCCCATAGATGTCCGGGTCGCTCTTTTCCAATAGTGCGCCTGCCAGCGGTCAAGCTGTTCGCGCGGAAAACTGCGCAAGATGCGCGTCTGCAAAGCGTCCGAGGATGAGATCGGCCTCGCGCGTGCCCCGATGCCAGCTGCGATAAGCGCAGGCGTCGGCCGCTGGATCGCGAGCGCGTCGGTCATGCCCTGGCCTCCGCCTCCTGTCACGTTGGCGGAAGTAGGATATAGAAGCCCTGGTCTCGTTTGTCAGCGGCGGTTCCGGCCTTCCGCGTCCTGCAAATCCTGTTCCCCCTCTTCGCTCCGTTGACGTCGCTGCCGGGCGTCGGTCCGCGCTTCGCCAAGCTGATGGAGAAGCTCGCCGGCGACAAGGTCGTCTCGCTCTGCTGGCACCTGCCCACCGGCCTCATCGATCGCCGCTTCGCGCCGAAGCTGGCCGATGCCCCCGAAGGCGCCATTGTGACGCTCACGCCTGGTGGTCGACGGCCCACGTCCCGCCCGGCAATCGGCGCCTGCCCTACAAGGTGCGCTGCCGCGACGGGACCGGGTTCATCCATCTCGTCTTCTTCAATGCCCGCCCCGACTATCTCTTGAAGGCACTTCCCGTCGGCGAGACGCGGGCCGTCAGCGGCCGCGAGTCGAGCGCTACAGACGGCACGGGGCCGAGCTGCAGATGACCCATCCGGACTACATCGTGCCGCTGGCGGAGGCTGGCGACTCTCCAGAAGGTCGAGCCGGTCTTATCCGCCTGACGGCGGGCTTGACGCCGAAGGTGCTGGGCAAGGCGATCCGCGAGGCGCCTCGCGCCGCGCGCCCGGAACTGCCGGAGTGGCAGGACGCGCGCCTATCTGAAGCGGCAGGGCTGGCCGGCCTGGCGCCCGGCCCTGCATGCCGTGCATCAGCCGGAGAGCGAGCGCGACCTGGCGCTGGATACACCGGCGCGCCAGCGGCTGGCGTTCGACGAGTTGCTGGCCAACCAGTTGGCGCTCGCCCTTCGTGCGCGCCCGCCAGCGCCGGCAGGCCGGGCCGCCAGATCGTCGGCAGCGGCAGCCTGCAAGGCAAGGCGATTGCCGCCCTGCCCTTCGCCCTCACGCCGTCGCAGACGCGCTCGCTGGCGGAGATCCAAGCCGATATGGCGTCCGAAACGCGCATGCTCCGCCTGCTGCAGGGCGATGTCGGCAGCGGCAAGACGGTGGTGGCGCTGCTCGCCATGCTGACCGCGGCTCGAGGCCGGCTGCCAGGCCGCGCTGCTGGCGCCGACCGAGATCCTGGCGCGCCAGCATCTCGCCACGATAGCAGCCGCTCGCCAAGGCGGCGGGCGTGCAGCTCGCGCTGCTGACCGGGCGCCGACAAGGGCGCGCCGCGCGCACGGCGATCCTGGCCGGCCTCGCGAATCGGGCGAGATCGCGCTCGCCGTCGGCACCCACGCGCTGTTCCAGGAGGACGTCGCGTTCCGCGATCTCGCGCCTCGCCGTGATCGACGAGCAGCATCGCTTCGGCGTGCATCAGCGGCTGGCGCTGGCCGCGCAAGGGCGAGGCCGCCGACGTGCTGGTGATGACCGCGACGCCGATCCCGCGCACCCTGATGATGACGGCCTATGGCGATCTCGATGCCTCGCGCCTGCTGGAGAAGCCGGCCGGACGGCAACCCATCGACACCGCGCGCCGTGCCGCTCGAGCGGCTGGACGACGTCGTGGCAGCGGTCGACCGCGCCGTCGGCAGCGGCGCGCGCGGTCTATTGGGTCTGCCCGCTGGTCGAGGAGTCGGAGGTCGTCGACCTGGCCGCGCGCGCTTCGGAACGGCTACGCGCGCATCTGCAGCAGCGCTTCGGCGATCGCGTCGGCCTCGTGCACGGCCGGATGAAGACGGCGCGAGAAGGACAAGGCGATGGCCGATTTCGCCGCCGGCCGCGCGCAGATCCTGGTGGCGACGACGGTGATCGAGGTCGGCGTCGACGTGCCGGCGGCGACGGTGATGGTGATCGAGCATGCCGAACGCTTCGGCCTGGCGCAGCTGCACCAGCTGCGCGGCCGCGTCGGACGCGGACGGCAGCGCTCGACCTGCCTCCTGCTCTACCAGCGCGCCGCTCGGCGAGACCGCGCAAGGCGCGGCTCGACGATCCTGCGCGAGACCGACGACGGCTTCCGCATCGCCGAGGAAGACCTGCGGCTGCGCGGCGCCGGAGAGGTCCTGGGAACGCGGCAGAGCGGCATGCCGGAGTTCCGCCTGGCCGACCTCGCGGCCCATGGCGAACTGCTGGCGGCAGCCCGCGACGACGCCCGGCTCATCGTCAACGCGATCCCGAACTCGCCGCGCCGCGCGGTACCGCGTTGCGGACGCTGCTCTACCTGTTCGAACAGGATGCGGCGATCAAGACCCTGCGGTCCGGTTGAAGCCCCGGCTATTCCCCGGCGAGGCCGGGCATGGAGCGGCGGCGGCTTCTTGCGCTCCTCCGGAGGACGCCGATCCGGCGGGATCACGATGCCGCCCGACACGACCAGTTTGATGCCCTCCTCGACGGTCATGCTCAGCGGATGCACCTCGCTGCGCGGCACGAAGCACAGGAAGCCCGATGTCGGATTCGGCGTCGTCGGAATATAGACGTTCAATACCTCCTCGTCGGTCAGCTCCTGCACCTCGCCTTCGGTGACGCCGGTGATGAAGCCGATCGACCACATGCCCGTGCGCGGGAACTCCACCAGCACGACCTCGCGAAAGGCGGTGGACTTCTTCGCCAGCATGGTCTCGAAGATCTGCTTGGTGGCGCTGTAGACGCTGCGGATGACCGGCATGCGGCTGAGGATGCGCTCGCCATAGCCAACGATCATGCGCCCCACCATGCCGGCGGTGATGGCGCCGACCGCCGTCATGAATACCAGCAGCACGACGAGCCCGATGCCCGGCACACTGAAGGGCAGATAGGTTTCCGGGTTGTATTTGGCGGGGATGAGCGGAAGGACGCTCTCGTCCACCCACGACACCACCGACCAGGCGAGATAAATGGTGATGCGCGATCGGCGCCGTCACGAGCACGCCGGCGAAGAAATAGGCCGCAGGCGCGCGAACAGGGCGGGACGCAGCGGAATCGCGGTTGGCGTGCTGCGTGGTCCGGCACTGTCGGACTCGATGGGTTGTTCTGGCATTTGCGTTGGCGGCCTCGCAGGGTGCCTGACCAATAGTATCTAGTGTGCGGCGGCTCCTTCCGAAAGGCCCGCTAGTCCTGGAAGAACGACCGCAACGCCGCAGCGGTCTCGGCCGGGGCCTCTTCCGGCAGGAAGTGGCCGCAATCGAAGGCCTGGCCGCGCACGTCGGCGGCGCGCTCGCGCCAGGTGGCGAGGACGTCGAAGTACTTCTCCATGATGCCGCGCTTGCCCCAGAGCGCGAGCAATGGGACTGCGATCCTGCGATCGAGGTCGGCCTCGTCATGGGCCAGGTCGATCGAGGCGGCGGCGCGGTAGTCCTCGCAGGCGGCATGGATCGCCGCGGGGTCGCGGAAGCAGCGCAGATATTCGGCCAGGGCCTCGGGGCGTAGACGTCGCGTCGGCTGCCCCAGCCCTGCAGCGTGCGCGTGAAGTAGTAGTCGGGATCGGCGCCGATCAGACGTTCGGGAAAATCGAACGGCTGGATCAGGAAGAACCAGTGGTAGTAGTCCGTGGCGATGCCGCGATTTGTCGCATGGTAGATCGTGCGCGTCGGCACGATATCGAGGACGGCGAGCTTGCTGACACGATCCGGATGATCGAGCGCCATGCGGTGGGCGACCCGTCCGCCGCGATCGTGGCCGGCGACGCCGGAAGCGCTCGAAGCCGAGGCGCGGCCATCACCTCCACCTGGTCCCGCGCCATCGCGCGTTTGGAGTAGGCGACATGCTCGCGGTCGCTCGCCGGCTTGCCGCTGTCGCCATAGCCGCGCAGGTCCGGCGCCACGATCGTGAAGTGCGGCGCCAGCAGCGGCGCAACGCGGTGCCAGCAGCACATGCGATCTGCGGAAAGCCATGCAGGAGCAGCAGCGGTGGGCCGCTGCCGCCGATCGCGAGATTGATCTCGCATCCGGCAGTCGCAACGCGTCGGCGCTCGAATCCTTCGAACATTTCAGGCATCCTCCAGGAAGTCGCAGGCGGGGAATATAACAAGACCGCCAGTGTTGATTGTGGCGTCGGGCGGGGCCGGTGGCGCTGTCCGGAATTGCTAACAGGACGCCGGGAGCGCACCAGGCTTGACCCAGTACATGCACCGGACCACATCGCCGCGGCTGGTTTCGCTCGCTACTGCCGTTCCCCGCGTCGGGTATCGCAGAGCGATATCGTCGGCATGACCGCGCAGGCGTTCGACCGCGAGAACTCCGAGATCGAACGCATGATCCCGGTGTTCGGCAACGCCGGCATCGATACGCGCCATTTCTGCATGCCCGGCGAATGGTACCTGGAGCCGCACGGATGGGCCGAGCGCAGCCGGCTCTATGTCGAGCATTCCGTGAACCTGCTGGCTGAGGTGGCGCTTAAATGCCTCGATGACGCCGGCTGCAAGGTCGAAGACGTCGATGCGATCGTCACCGTCTCCACCACCGGCATCTGCACGCCCAGCCTCGACGCCCTCGTGATGGAGCGGCTCGGCATGCGGCGCGACATCCGCCGCCTGCCGCTGTTCGGACTGGGCTGCGCCGGCGGCGTGATCGGATTGTCGCGCGCCGCCGAGATGGCGGCGGTGCGGCCCGGCGGCGCGTGCTGCTGCTGGTGGTCGAGCTCTGCAGCCTGACCTTCCGCTTCGGCGACCAGTCGAAGAGCAACATCGTCGCCGCGGCGCTGTTCGGAGACGGTGCCGCCGGCATGCTGATCAACGGCGCCGGCGACGGACCGATCCTCGGCGACAGCGGCGAGCATACCTGGCCGGATCTCGCTGGACGTGATGGGCTGGCAGGTCGAGGAGGACGGGTTGGGCGTGCTGTTCTCGCGCGATATCCCGTTCCTGGTGCGGCGCGAGTTCCGGCGCAGCGGTCGATGCCTTCCTCGCCTGCCGGCAGCTGCGCTGGCAGGACCTCGCCGGCTTCATCTGCCATCCCGGCGGCGCCAAGGTGATGGATGCGCTCGAGGAGGCGTTGGGCGGCGCCTCCGCGACCATGCGGACCGCGCGCGAGGTGCTGCGCGACTTCGGCAACATGTCGGCGGTCACCGTGCTGTTCGTGCTCGAGCGCCTGCTGCGCGACTGCAAGCCCGGCCGCTATCTGATGTCGGCGTTGGGGCCGGGCTTCACGGCGGGCTTCCAGCTGATGCATGTGACGTGAGCCTGGTCCCCCACTGGCTCATCGGCCTGGTCGCGCTGCAACGTCTGCTGGAACTGGCGCTGGCGCGCCGGAACACGGCGCGACTGCTGGCAAGCGGCGCCCACGAGGTCGGCGCGAACCACTATCTCCCTGATCGTCGCCGTCCATGTTGCCTGGATCGCGTCGCTCTGGCTGACGGTGCCGGCCTCCGCGCCGATTTCCTGGCCGTGGTTTGTCGTCTATCTCGCTCTCGAGTGCGGACGGGCCTGGGTGATGCTCACGCTCGGACGCTACTGGACGACGCGCATCATCCGCCTTCCCGGGCGCGCCGCCTCGTGCGCAGCGGCCCCTATCGCTTCCCTCCGCCATCCGAACTATGTCGTCGTGTGCGGCGAAACCGCGGTATTGCCGCTCGTCTTCGGGCAATGGCAGATCGCGCTCATCTTCTCGATCCTGAACGCGCGGCGTGCTGGCGGTGGCGGATCAAAGTCGAGAATGCCGCGCTGGCAGGGCGGCCGGGCGGTGTCCGTCAGTAGTTGGCCCTGAGTCATCGAGAAGGTGGCCGAACTGTAGGCCTTGCTGCAGACGCTCGAGGGTCGCCGCTGTGTCCAGAGAATCCGTCGTTGCTGCTGCCAGCATCCTGACCGTCAGGTTCACTGTAATGCGCCCGGCCGCCGCTGGTGCGGTAGCTGTAGTCATAGGGATAGTACGGCCAGTATCCGGGCCAGCCGCAATCCCAACGGCAGGGGCCGCAGAGAGAGCGGCGGCGGGTAGTAGACGGGATCGTGGCGCACCGTGACGTCGACGTCGCGGCTCTCGTGCCTGGACCTGGAAGGCTGGAACTTTTGCTCCTGCGCCAACTGGGCGGCGCGCCACAGCGCCAGATCATAGACCGCGCTGCTTCTCGCCGGCAGAGTCCGTGGGCATCGTCGGCGTCCTGCGTGGCCCGCAGCCCCGGGCTGACATAGGTGACCTCGTAAACATCCGGCGCCACTATCTTGTCGGAGTAGCCGAAGAGGCCGTTCGTGCTCTGCGGCACCATGGCCGCGACCGGCGGCCGGCGGTGCTCCGTGCAGGCGGTCGTCGCAGCGCCCAGCACGATGGCGCCTACGATGGCCGCCCATCGCCGCGTGAACCGGCTGAAATTCATCTCGGTTCATCCTTCCGGGAAGGATGGTTTTACGGCCGTCGACGGCGACCTCATCGAGCCTGAGTATGGCACGAATGGACGGCGAGCGCCGCCCGCCGGCATGATCGTCAGCCGCGGGCGAAATGCCGCTGCAGCACCTGGGCGGTGGCGGGCGACACGTAGAACACGCCGTCGATGAGCTCCGTTGTGCTCGGCGTCCCATTGCTCGGCATCGTAGTCCCACATGATCAGCGACACGATCTTGTTGTCGTCGCCGACGAGGCGGCGCAGCTTGCGCGTGACGATGCCCTCGAAGGCCGAAGAGCACATGCAGGTCGCCGTCGCCGGTCACCGCCAGCAGATCGCGCATGGTCACGCGGCCGCCGTTGCGCGCGAACAGCTTCAGGCGCTTCACCGCGTCGCCGCTGAGGCCGCGCAACAGCTTCTTGCCGAGCGCCGGCGTCAAGTCGTGAGGGACCGCGCCAGCGAAAGCCTCGCTGTTCCGTCGACGCGCGTTGCGTCGCCGTCGCTGTGTCGCTTCCGAGCAGCTTCAGTAGCTCCTGTCGGACCGGCCGCCGACAGCCTCTGCCAATCACTGGTGTCGATGACGATCTGCATGGAGACGGATCCTCCCGGTGACTGGTTGTGCCGCAATTATTGCCCTTGCCGGCGCGGCATGCAACGCGGCTCGTGCATGGCCGGATTCAGCCCCACGGCCCGCGGCGCTGCCCCGGCCCCGCAGCGCCGACGGTCGCGGGCGAAGCAGGAAGATGAGTACGATGCCCGCGACGAAGCCGCCGGACATGCGCCCAGTGCGCGACGCCGCCCTCCTCGCCCCGGCGCCATCAGGCCGCCCTCGAACAGCTGCAGGACGAACCAGAAGCCGAGCACCAGCACGGCCGGCAGCTTCAGGAGCTGGGTGAAGAAGCCGAGCGGCACCAGCACGAGCACATGCGCGCGCGGGAACAGGACCAAATAGGCGCCGAGCACACCGGCGATGAGCGCCGCTGGCGCCGATCATCGGGACCTCGGAGTGCGTATTGACGAGGGATCTGCGCGAGCGCCGCCGCCGCGCCGCACAGGAGGTAGAACAGGACGAAACGGACGTGCCCCAACCTGTCCTCGATATTGTTCCCGAAGATCCAGAGATACAGCATGTTGCCGATGATGTGCATCCAGCCGCCATGCATGAACATCGAGGTCAGGATCGTCAGCTCGGGCGGGATGCGGGCAGGTACGGCGGCAGGCTGTCGTTGCCGAACAGCACGGTCGGCACGACGCCGTAGGAATAGACGGCTATCGTGCCGGCCTCCTGCGACAGGGTCTGCTGCCAAAGGAACACCAGCGCGCACAGCCCGATGATGCCGACGGTGACGATCGGCGGAATCGTCGTCGGATTGTCGTCGCGCAGCGGGATCAAGCGGTGGCCGCTCCCGATCTCGCCAGCGGCCCGGCGGTGGCGCTAGCTGCCGGAGCGCCGGCGGATGGCGCGGTAGACCAGCAGGATGATGACTTGGCTCCTACGATCGAGGGCGATGAACCCGGCATTGTGGCCCGGAGGGTAGAAGTGGAGGAACTGGCCCAGATAAGTCGCGACGATGGCGCCGCCGATGCCGATCAGCGGAGTCACGATGAACCCGCCGGGATCGCGCCCCGGCACAAGGAACTTGGCGATCAGCCCGACGATGGCGCCGATAATGATGGACCAAGATAATGTACACGATCTCCGCGCTCTTTCTATGGTTGCGCGTCAGTTTGCTCCCGGCTCGCCGCTCGGCTCGGCCGGCAGATGAGCGCCGATCAGGCGTTCGTTCGCTTCCGGGCTGCGCTGCGTGAAGCAGTCGGGCTCGGCCAGAGTGGAATAGCACCAGGCGGAGATGCGCCGGCGGCCTCGGCGGGCCTGTGCACCAGCAGTAGCGAAGGCTCCGGCGGTGGCGCCGGGACGCAAGCGCCCAGCAGCATGTCGCCATCGCCCATCCGAACGATTTCTTCGTCATGGACCTTCCTCGCGCTTGACGATGATAACCTCTGCCTCAGGCGAACCCAAGACCTGGTCTTGCGCGCGCCTTGCCGCGGGCGCGCGCCAGCCGGGCCTCTGCGCTGGACGATGTAGAGCGTGCTGGCGACGATGACGGCGGCGCCGATCAGCAGCGTCGTCGTCGGGACATTGCCGAAGATCGCATATCCGAAGAACCCGGCCCACAGCAGCGAGGTGTATTGAATCGGCGCCAGCAGCGAGACCTCCCCGAGGCGAAAAGCCTCGGTGATCAGCAGCTGCGCGACCGCGCCGATGCCGGCGCTGAGCGCGAAGGCCCAGATGCCCCATCCGGTCGGTGTCCGCCACTCCGGCAGCATCAGGACGAGCATCACGCTGCCACGATGCCGGAGTTCCAGAACATCAGGCAGGGCACGGTCTCAGTCGCCGTCAGCACGCGCGTCGCGATGATGAGCAGCGCAAAGGCAGCGCCGAGCCCAGCGCGTACAGGGACGGCAGGCCATAGCTGGCGCCACTCGGCTGCAGGACGATGACGACGCCGATGAAGCCGAGCAGTACCGCCGTCCATCGCCGCGGCCCCACTCGCTCCTTCAGCAGCGGCACCGACAGGATCGTCATGAACAGCGGCGCGGCGAAGCCGATGGTGATGGCGTCGGCGGGCGGCATCAGCCAGACCGCCGCCGTGAAGCAGAGCATGTCGCAGACCATGTAACGGCTCGCCCGCATCGCTCGCAGCAGCGGGCGCTTGGTCCGCAACTGGGCGAGACCGCCGGAGCGATAGGCCAGCAGGGCGGCGAACGGCACCGCCAGGATGCGGCTAGAAGATGATCTGGGCCAGGCCATAGTCGCGCGACAGCCGACTTCGATGGCGGCGTCCCGCACCTGAGGCTAGCGTGACCGACCGCCGCCATGACGCGAGCAGCGCCGCCGGCACCTGGCAGATGATGCGCACGGCGCGCGGCCCTCGCGCCGGCTGCGGCCTTTCGGCGTCTGGCGTCGTATGGCGGGGGCGAAAGTCTCTCGGACGAACTGCGGGCAGTCTTCCCACGACGTCTCAGCCGACGGGCCGCTTCTGGCGCTGCCAGCGGCGGCAGCAAAATCGTTTCGGTTTTACTTTGCCTTAAGTGATTGAGGACTATATGCGTCGCATCGCGAGGCAATCGGGAAGGCCCTCACGGCTACGACGTCCGTGCAGACCGACTGGTCCCAGGGCTATGTCCACGATCTCGCCTATACCGACAACTTCTTCTCGCCGAGCTGGCGCCCGCCCATCTGAACTACGTCGCGATCTTGAACGGTCTCCGGCTTCGCGGCCGCTCGATCGGCCCTTCACCTATTGCGAGCTCGGCTGCGGGCAACGGCCAGCCGAGTTCGACGGCCTGTACTGGCGGCCGCCAACCCGACCGGCCAAAGTCCTTCGCCTGCGACATCAATCCACGCGCATGTGCAGACGGCCCGCCGCTGGGGCCAGCATCCCGGCAAGCGTCGACAACCTCACCTTCCTCGAGGCCAGCTTCCAGCAGATGGCCCCGCCAATCTGCCGGACTTCGATTTCATCGTCTTCCATGGCGTCTACAGCTGGATCAGCGCCGAGGCGCGGCGCGCCATCGTCGCAGAGTTCATGCACAGGAAGTTGAAGCCGGTGCGGCCTCGCTCTACAACAGCTACACCCGCCTCGCCCGGCTGGTCCAACGTGGCGCCGCTGGCAAACGCCCGATGACGGAGCTGAGTCCGTCGGATGCCCCGGACACGGCGGCGCGCGTCGGCCCCTCCCTCGACGCCATCAAGGAGCTGCGCGACGTCCGCACATCGCCTGCTTCGCCGCCAACCCCGCGGCCTCGCAACTCGTCGATCGCGTCTCCAGGGCCAGCCCAAGAGCTACCTCGATCCACGAGAGTACTTCAATCGCGATTGGACGCTGTTCTATTCGGCCGGACGCATCGCGCGCGAGCTACAGGCCGCCAAGTCTCACGTATGTCGGGTCGGCCACGCCGATCGAGAACCATCGCAGCGTGCTGATGGGACAGCAGGCCGCCGCTCCTCATCGCCAAGCAGCCGACACGCGAACGCCAGGAGCTGCCTCGAGCGACTTCGTCATCAACCAGCGCTTTCCGCCGCGACGTCTTCGCCAAGTCGATCTCAACCGCCGCCGCCGAGGCCAACCGCGAGCTCGAGCGCGCGTCGCCATCGGCCTGTTCAAACCGGCGCAGGACGTCGCCTTCCAGACCGTCCCCGGCCGGCGAGTTCAAGTTCGACAATCAGCTCGTCCGCGCGGTCGTCGTCCCGGGCTGACGGCCGCTGCTTCTGGCGGAACTCCCCGAGCGCCCCGCCTCAAGGCGTCGCCGAAGATCGTGAGACTCGCGAAGGCGGCACACATACTCTGCTGGCGGCCGGACAGGCGGTCGTGTTCGCCCCGCCCGATCGCCGCCCGGCCTTGCCGCCCGGATCTCCGGCGCTTCGGCTCTGCCGACTCCGCTTCAATCGCGCCCTCTGCCGCCGGCGCCTGGGACAATCCGCAGCGCGCCACCCTCGCCTCCCCGTCGCCGGGACCGGCTGAATTCACTCAATCAGATCGATCGTGCGCTGCTGGCGGCCATCGTCGAACACGGCATGGAACGCGCGTTCGATACCATGGCGGCCGAGGTGCAGAAGCGCGGCTTGAGTTTTACCAAGGACGGCAAGAAGATCGAGGGTGCCGACGCCCACCGCGCCGAGCTGCGCGAACGCTTCGAGCGCTTCGTCGAGCGCCTGATGCCGCTGCGTCGATTGGGCATTCTGCCGCATGATCTGCTCTCGGGCAAGTCGCATCGCCGACCGGACCGCGCGGCATTGGTCGTGTCCGTCCGAAGGAGTAAACTCTCAGACGTTATTGCGATGAATTAGTTAACGAGTACGCAGAAAAAAGAATATGCCCAGGATACTCGTCATCGACGACGACGATATGGTGCGCGGTACGATCAAGGCCATACTGAGCGCGCCGGCCACGAGGTGACACTGGCGGTCGACGGCGAGGACGGCCTGCGCCAATTCCAGCGCCAGGGCTGCGATCTGGTCGTCTGCGATATCTTCATGCCCAACAAGGAGGGGATCGCGAGCGCTGCGCGAGCTGCGCAACCTCGACGCCGCCATCCCCGTAATCACCATGACCGGCGGTCGCCCAGCGCCGGGCGACCGGGCCGACTGCCTACGCCGACTATCTCAACATGTCGACCCTGCTACAGCGCCACGCGTAATGATCCACAAGCCCTTCCGGGCGACCGAGTTGGTTGGGCTCTCTGTTCAGGAATGCCTGACGAGAGAAAGCCGCCTCCTGCCGTAGGCGGGCCCGTCTGAACGGACGGCAGACGCAGACCTAGAGCGGCAACGAACTCGTCCATGTGCACTGCCGGGTTCTGGCATCCCGCTGGGACAGGAAACGCAATGCGCGGAAAGAACACCGTGAAGCCAGACAATGGAAAGGGCGGAAATCAGCAATCGCCAAAACAAAAATTCGGCGGGGCAACAACCTTTCCGGCGGGGCCGGAGGGCAGCAGTACGATCAACCGAGACAACGGCACGCTCTGTGGGATCTCTGCAAACTTGTTGAAACACGGCCAGAGGTCAGCATCCGCTGATTGCAGCTCTGAAGATGTCCTCGCGCTGGCGCTATCTGAACTGGAAGCGCCACCAACCTCCCATTGAAGGCGCCCGCCCGCTTCCAATTCCGCCGCCAGCCGAGCTTCGATTAGGACCGGGTAACAAAAAAGAGACAACGCGGGGAGCCTTATCGGTCACGGGCGGTTGGTGTGTCCGCGGAAGCACCGCGCCGATGGTACGGTTGGGGTATGTGATGCAGTGCTGGAAGACGAGGCCGTGGAGGCGTTGATGCTCGAAGACTTGCTGGATCCAAGCAGGTTGCGTAGTGATCGGGCCGGCCGTGACTACTGGATCGGCCCCTTGCCCTGGTCGAGAAGGAAGTCATCGATTGCGCCGTTCTCGACGTCAAGCTGGTTGATGGGGAAGCCTTCCCTGTTGCCGGCGCTCTTGCAGCTCGCGGCGTACCTTTCGTATTCGCAACGGCCTACCAAGCTGATGCTCTTGGCGCAGGCTACGCTGACGTGCCGAGAATTGAGAAGGTCTACGACTGCGGCCGACTTGCTCGGCGCCTTGGCCGGCCTGTCTTGAGTCGAAGCCGCATGCGGCATGACAGCTGATGCGTATGGTGTGCGCTGCGGGCGCGCCTTCCGGGCGATCGCCGCGATTCAGGCCGTGCCCGTCAATGTGGATATGAGCGATCTTATTTCGCGATCTGTGAAGGGCTTACAAGGCCGACCTTGGAGCGCCTCGGGATGGCGGCGACAATAGAGCAATACGTAACCGAACGAA
>ERZ1370068.5798-contig-4806_pt1 | contig 51877 bp, 89 predicted proteins | sample MGYA00561227_ERZ1370068 | MGnify/ENA primary metagenome ERZ1370068 (study PRJEB38410, sample SAMEA6850437) | metagenome | study: Metagenomic assessment of the ecological functions of the soil: analysis of the soil microbiota associated with the... | reverse complement strand
TGTACTTCGTTCAGTTACGTATTGCTGGCACCTGGTCTGCAGGAAACTTTCAGCATCGCAAAGGAGAGTTGCTGTCCGTTTGTCGTCGAAAGCTTTCGCATGCTCGAGGTTGACAGCGACCTGGTAGTGGTCGAAGGCGCTGGCAGCCCGGCCGAAATCAACCTGCGCGAGGGCGACATCGCAAATATGGGCTTCGCGCGCGCAACGCAAATGCCTGTCGTGTTGGTTGGCGATATCGATAGGGGACACGTCATTGCGGCGCTCGTCGGAGCCTACGCAGTGCTCGATACCGCCGATCGTGACATGATTCAGGGCTTCATCATCAACAAGTTTCGTGGTGATCCACGCCTGTTCGACAATGGCCGCCTCGAAATAACCAGTCGCACCGCGTGGCACGATTTCGGCCTTGTGCCCTGGCTCCCTGCTGCCGCTCGTCTACCGGCCGAGGATGCCATCACGATGCAGGCGCGCAGAGAGGAGGCGCAAGTGCGGATCGCGAGTCCCGCTATTGTCGCAGATCGCTAATTTCGACGAATTCGATGCGCTTCGAGCGGAGGAAGCGGTGGATTTTGTCTTCGTTCCGCCAGGACAAGCACTTCCCGGCGACGCCGATCTAATTATTTTGCCGGGGACGAAGGCGACCGTGTCTGATCTTGGCTTCCTGCGTGCTCAAGGCTGGGACATCGATCTGGCCGCTCATGTTCGCCGCGGTGGGCGAGTGCTGGGCGTATGTGGCGGCTACCAGATGCTGGGGCGCCGGATTGCAGATCCAGATGGAATTGAAGGACCTCCAGGAGAGGCGCGCGGTCTCGACCTCCTCGACGTTGATACAGTCCTCACCGGTAATAAAGTACTCAAGTCCGTCAGCGGTCGCCTCGTAGACGGCGGCGCGCCCCTTCGAAGGCTACGAAATGCATCTGGGTCGGACCGTCGGCCCGAGGCACAGCGCGGCCGTTCTTGACATTCGACGGTGGGGAGTGGACGGCGCTGTCAGTGGTGACGGGCCGGATTGCCGGCGCCTATGTCCACGGTTTATTCAGTCGCCCTGAGCCACGAGAAGCCATGCTCGCGCTATTTGGCGCCCGCTCAAATGGATTAGATCAGAAGGTGGTAGTGGATTCTGCACTCCGACGAAATCGCGGAGATCCTCGAGCAATCGCTCGACATCGTCGGCTTGGCGCATGTTGCCCGGAATCGAGTTCTGACGTCATTCGAAGCGGACGGTGATCTTCGATGGCCGTGTACTCAAGTTTGGCGGCAAGATTTTGAGTGTCGATGTCGAGGCGGTGCGGCGCGATTGGACCAAGACCGCTGCTGCCATCGTCAGGCAAGTTCAGCGTCTACCACGCGGCTGCAGTAGCGCTTGTCGAAGGCGCGGCCGGTGAGCGCCAGTTCAACGATCGCATTATTGCTGCTGCCTCGGACGCGTCGGAAACTTGGCGACCAGGTCGATCTCCTGTCCGTCGCGCCTGATGCTCAGAGGCAGCCAGGTTCCGGGCGCCTGCCGGCCGACGATGTCGACCAGATCGTCAGGATTTCGCGTCTCAGGCCGGCAGCCCGCACCACATGATCCCCGGCTTTCAAGCCCGGTAGCTTCGGCCACGCTACCGCTGGCAACCTGGCTGATGCGGGGCGCACCATCGCCTTGCGCCAGAAAGACGCCAAGCCTGGGACGCTCCGGCGGCGGCGTTTCATCCGCCCGTGGCAACGTGAATACGGCGTCGGCATAGGAGGTGCCAACGAGCTTGCACGCCGTGTCGACAGATACCGGGATGAACGACATCGGTGCCGTTACTCCGAGATCCTTCAGCTGATGCGGAACCCCGTGGCCCTCCGCCACGTGCCCGCTTCCCAACACTCCTACGATCGTTGCGTTGGAGAACTTGCGCTTGGCACCGGCCAGCGCCTCCGCCATGGCGCGGTCCCAGGTCAGTTGGGCCTCGACGAAACGCTGGAAGTCGGGCTGCTTGATTGCGTCCGCCAATGCTGCCTCGTCGGGTTCCGGCATGTGCGTTCCCGAGGAATGGACGCGGGGTCGACTCCAGGCGGCATCATTTTCTTCATGGCATAGATGCGAGCAAGCTCACGCTGATAGGCCGGACTGGCTGGAGCAGGGTCGGAGAGACCTTCGCGCTCCGATGGAGGGACCGACGCCCATCCATTGTTGGCCAACCTGCGAGACCAGCTTCCGCTCGACGTTCAGCGCTATCATTGGAATGCGGTTGAGACGGGCGAATTGGAACAGCGGCATGTAGAGGGCCGCATCGTAGCCCCAGACTTGTCGCCACTCGGACGCCTTCAGGAAAGCCTCGGCCGTCAGCTTGCCCTCGGTCAATCGTCCAGGACGGGTTGCAATCGGCGCGGAAAAGCCTCGAAGCCAATGACGATATTTCCGCACGGCCATGAAGCGCCGCCACAGTGTGAAGCTGCCGAGTGATGGTGATCGACATTGGTATGTGACTCGCCGAGCAGCACGACCGGAGTGTTCGCGGCGAGATCGCGAAACAGCTCATCCCTGTCAATGGATCGGCCCTGTCTTCGCGTCGATCCAGCCGCCGTGGGCGGCGCACGCGGACGCCCGCTTCGGTTGGTCGAAGCTGGTGGGGTTCGCCTGCGCTCCTGGCGAGGCCGATCGCCGCAGCAAGCAACGCGGCGGACAACACGGCAGTCAGCAGCGAGGACTCTTCGCGTTAGCAGCGGGTGTCGAATGGTCGGAGGATGGATTCATGGTATTTTCATATTTTACCTGCTTTGCCTGCGCCGCGCGGCAATTGAACGATGCGGCTGCGAACAACGTTTGCCTATTCTATTTCAAAACATGCGCCATCAAGCCGGTGGAGGCTACGTCGATCTTCGCCTTTTGGTACGCCGGCCCGAATTTCCTGCAAATTGATTTCATTGATTTTGCAGCGTCAAGGTGTAAATAGGCAGGCATTCCGCGTTTTTCTAGGTTCAGCCCCTGGCACTGATATGATCAGCTATATACCAGTTCTCACCACGACTCCTTTCGGTTTTCTTCCTGAGCCGCATCGTACCGCACTATCTCGCCAAGAGATCGCCATACCTGTTGCGGTGGACGCTGGGTGTGCTCACGTTCGGCCTGGGCACGCTCACGGAAAGCATCAATGCCATCTTCGGCTGGAGCGAGATGGAATACCAAGATCTGGTATATCGTCGGTGCCCTGCTGGGCGGATACCCGCTGGCGCAGGGAACGATTTACCTGCTGATGAACAAGCGCTTTGCCGATATCTCGACCGTCGGCGTGCTCGGCGGTCATTCTCGTTGCCGCAGTTTGTGTATTGCTCTCGCCGATTCGCGATTCCGGAGGGCTTCGATCAGCGCCTCACGGGCAGAGTGTTTGCATGGCAATGGGTCAGGGCTTTTTCTCCCTTGCCTCAACCTCTACGCCTTCGTTTTCTTTTTGGCGGCGCTGTCTACTCGGCCATCCAGTATTTCGCGAAGGATAGGGGAAGGACCCGTTTCCTCGGCAACATCCTCATTGCCATTGGCGCGCTTCTTCCCGGCATTGGCGGAACCTTCACCCGTTTCGGCTATGTGGAGGTGTTGTATGTCACGGAATTCGATTGGACTGCGCTTTCATCTACTTCGGCTACCACTATGATGCGGAAGGATCACTCCGCATCCTTGCATGCAAATCAGCAGGCCTTGGAAGGGGTCACTTTCACCCAGTTGATCCGCGTGCGACCTAAAAGTCGTCTGTGCGGTTTCTCCTTTTCATGCCGGACGGGACTGCGCCAACGGACAGGAGCCACATGGCTGAGATCAACGTTACAACACTATTGATATCACGTTGATATTTGTCCCCGTGCGCTGTCGCGACGTGGGCGCTGGCGCAGCCGGCCTGCCCGAGCCGGGCCTGCCGACGCAACCGGCGAACGCGAGCCCGCGAGAATTGCGGGTCCTGGGCGGGCGCACCGACTATTCCATCGTCAATCCCAAGAAGGCGTCGCCACAGGAATTGCCGACCTGGCGCATCCCGAACGTACCGTCAGTCGGCCGAAGCCTATTACGCGCCTGACAACTATCACGTCATTGCGCAGACGCAGGACCCGGACGCGGTGCGCACGCCGGGGCGCAACTCAGGAGCGCTGACCTGGATCTTTTCCGACGACGGCAAGACCAAATGGCGCATCAATGACCGCGGACAGGACGCCTGCTCGTATTTCTTTCCCGATGGCAAGCGCGTGATCTTCACGTCGACGCGGGACCATCTGGATTTGCCGATCGGAAACTGGTCGGATCAGAACAACTACCCGCAGGGTGCCGAGCTCTACATTGCGGATATCGACGGCGGAAATCGCAAGCGCCTGACCAACAACGCCTACTACGAAGCCGAGGTGTCGATCTCGCCCGATGGCCAGAAGATCGTGTTCACCCGCCAGGTCGACGGCGCGCTCGACCTCTACATGATGAATGTCGACGGCACCGGCGAGCGGAAGCTCACCGATACGCCGGATTGGCAGGAGGGTGCGCCGTTCTTCCTGCCGGATTCGAAAACCATCACCACGCGCGCCTGGAGCCGCGCCATCTATGGCACGCAGGCGTCCGACCCCGATGACGATCTTTACCATCAACACCGAGACCGGCGAACGCATCCAGCGCACCCACGACGACTGGATGAACTGGGCGCCTTATCCGGCGCCGGATGGACGGCACTATGTGTTCGTGCGTCCGCTCCTCGACAATCCGTCGAACTGGGAGATCTTCCTCGGCGATCTGGAGGGCGGCGAGCCGGTGCGGCTGACGTTCAACGACAGTTTCGATGGCTTTCCGTCGATCTCGCCGGACGGCACCAAGATGCTGTTTGCCCGTTCCGAAGGGCCGGGATTCATGGCGGGGCTCTACACTTACGTGATGGACATCTCCTCGCTGAACATCGGCCCGAAGAAGCCCTGACGCATTCGATAATCGACCCTCATGATCAAACGTGACGCCATGCGACCGACCCTTGCGAGAATGATGCTCGTTTCCCTTTTGGCTGCCTTTTGCGCGGTCGTCGGCTCCGCCGCGTTGGCCCAGCCGTCGCAGAGCCCGGTGATCCACCATGACCTCGTCGTTACGCTCGATCCGGCCAATCATCGCCTCAAGGTTCGCGACCGCATCCGCATTCCCGGCGCATTCGTAACCGCGCCCTTCACCATGTCGTTGAACGCCGATCTCAACGTGCAAGCGGTATCCGGTGGGCTGAAGCTGCTCCCGATCAGGTCGCGTGTGCCGGGTTCCGACACCGGCATGGACCGCGACGATCGACCGCGTCCCGCGTCCCCGTCAACGTCTATCGTGTCGAGGGCGCAATGCCCGGACAGGAATTGACCGGCGAACTCAACTACGAGGGCGTCATCAACTATGTGGTCCAGGCAGTCGGGTGGCGAATATGCGCGCGCGTTCAGCCAATCGCCGGGCTTGATCGAAGCAAGAGGCGTCTATCTTGCAGGCTCGACCCATTGGGTGCCGCGGGTCGAGCGATGCGCTGATGACCTATACGCTCGCGGTCGAACTGCCTGCGGGTTGGAAATCGGTCAGCCAAGGCGAGCGCACTTCAAGCAGCGTCAGCGCTCAGAACGCTGGTCGGTCGCCACGCCGACCGAGGAGGTGCATCTGATTGCCGCGCCATTCACCGAATATTCTCGGGATGCGGGCGCGGTGAAGGCGTTTGCCTTCCTGCGCAAGCCCGATCAGGCGCTGGCGGACCGTTACCTCGATGCGACGGCGCAATACCTCGAGATGTATCGCGGCCTCTTGGGCCCTTATCCCTATTCCAAGTTCGCCCTGGTGGAGAACTTCTGGGAGACCGGCTACGGCATGCCGTCCGTTCACGCTCCTGGGCGAGCAGGTCATCCGGTTTCCGTTCATCCTGCATTCTTCCTACCCGCATGAACTGCTGCACAACTGGTGGGGCAACGGCGTATTCGTCGACTTTGCGGGCGGGAACTGGTGCGAGGGTTTGACCGCTTATCTCGCCGACCATCTCATCGCTGAACAGCGCGGCCAGAGGTGCCGACCATCGTCGCGCCATCCTGCAGAGGGTCACGGACTACGTCACGCCCGAGAACGACTTCCCGCTGTCGCGTTTTCAGAGCCGCCACAATGCCGTCACGGAAGCCGTCGGCTACGGCAAGACCGCCATGATGTGGAACATGTTGCGCGAGAAGGTCGGCGACGCGCAGTTCATCAAGGCGCTGCAGGCAGTTCTACCGCGACAACCGCTTTCGCGTGGCGTCCTTCGACGACATCCGAAAGAGTTTCGAGGCGGTTTCAGGTCTCGATCTGCGGCCGTTCTTCGATCAGTGGATCAAGGAGGTCGGAACGCCGGAACTGAAGCTCGACCATGCGGCAGGCCGCGGCGAGCGCGTCGACATCACGCTGTCTCAGGTGCAGCCCGGGCGTCTCTTCGCGCTGGACGTTCCTGTGATCATCGAGACCGATAAGGGTGTCGAGACCAGAACCGTTTCGATGCCATCCGACCGGGCGCGCGTTGACGTCAGCTTCGATCTGAAAGGGCCCGCGCAGCGCGTCGAGATCGATCCGCAGTTTCAGCTCTATCGCCGGCTGAGCCCATTCGAAATCCCGCCCTCTTTGTCGAAGGCGTTCGGTGCCAAGAAGGTGCTGATCGTGATGAGCGCGGAAAGCGCACCCGTCTATGCCGGTCTTGCCAAGGCCTGGAGCCGGGATGGTGTCGAGACCGTCATGGACAGCCAACTCGATGCCTTGCCCGCCGATCGGGCGGTGTGGGTGTTCGGCGCGGGCAACAAGTTCGCGCCGGTGGTGGCGGAAGCGCTCAAGACCTATGGCGCATCGCTCGATGCAACCGGGCTGCGCACGACCAACGCCATGCATGAGGCGGCGGGACGAAGCCTGGTCGCTGGCGTGCGCCATCCGCACAACCCGGATTCGGTGGTCATCTATGTTTCGGCGTCGAGCGAGGCCGCGGCCAATGCGCTGGCGCGCAAACTGCCCCATTACGGCAAGTATTCCTGGCTGGTCTTTGCCGGTGACGAGGCAACCAATGAGGCCACCGGCGAGTGGCCGATCGGCGACACGCCGCTGGCCCGCAACCTGACGCCGCAGGCCCGGCCGATCAAACTGACGCCCAGGAAGGCGCTCGCCGAGGTCAGGCCTGCGTTCGACATCGAGCGCATGAAGGCCGATGTCGAATGGCTGGCGGCGCCCGAGCGTGAGGGCGCGGGTGCCGGCAGCCGCGGCCTTGATGCCGCAGCGACCTACATCGCGGAACGTTTCGAGCGCCTCGGTCTTTGCGCCGCTGACACCCGGAGCGCGTGGCGACGATCGCTATTTCCAGCCCTTCAACATGACGGGCGAAACTGGAGCGCCGTTGCCGGCCAGGAATGTGATCGGAGTATTGCCAGGCGCGAACCCGGCTTTGAACGGTCAGGCATTGATCGTTTCCGCGCACTACGATCATCTGGGGTTTGGCTGGCCGGATGCGCGCGCGCGGTGCCAAAGGGCAATTGCACCCGGGCGCTGACGACAACGCATCGGGCGTCGCCGTGATGCTGGAACTGGCGCGGCTGATGGCGAATGCGAGGGCCCGAACGCAGTGTCATCTTTGCGGCATTCGCCGGCAGAGGAGGCGGGTCTCCTGGGCGCGCGTCATTATGTCAGGGCGGCACAAGCACCCGGCGCCCCATTCGCGCTGTCCGGCCATATCGCAAACTTGAACCTCGACACTGGTGGGGCGCCTCGCAGACGGCAAGGTTACGATCTTCGGCACCGGTTCGGCGCGCGAATTGCCGTTCATCTTCATGGGTGCGGGTGCGGTGACGGGCGTGCCGACGCAAGCGGTCGCGCAGGAGATCAATGCATCCGGACCACACGGCGTTTGTCGAAGCCGGCGTTCCGGCCGTGCAGCTGTTTGCGTCCACTGCGAGCGATTACCACCGCCCGTCGGACACCGCTGACAAGATCGACTATGCGGGATTGGGCAAGGTTGCGGCCGTCCTGAAGGAGGCGGCCGATTATCTGGCGGCGCGAGCCTGAGCCGCTGACTTTTACAGGCAATGCGCCCGCAGCGCAGTCGCGCGGCCAGGCGGCGCCAAGCACAGCCCGCCGGGTTGCCACCGGCATCGTGCCCGACATGACCCACCAGGGTGAAGGCGTGCGCGTGAGCAGCGTGCAGCCGGGATCCGGAGCCGAAAACGCCGGGCTCAAACCGGGTGACCGGCTCTTGGTTCTCGGCGGCGTCAAGACACCTAATCTTCGTGCCTCTGGCCGATGCGCTGCGGGAGCTGCAGCCCGGGCAGACTGTCGAGGTCGAGATTCGCGCGCTGGTTGCGACGCTGCGTGCCATGCGCGTCTTGCGAGCGCTGGCGCTAGCGCGCGACCTGTGTTGTCGCGGGACCTCCATTTGGGGAAGTGCGGAGGCTGGAGATTATTTCCTCTGCTTTTGAACCGGTGGGCCGGTTCGCGACACTAAGGCCCAGCATAAGAGGACCAATCTCGATCGGTCCTGCGCAGGTAATGACTCACCGGGAATAATTATGGAGATAGCTATGGCTGACACGAATATCGCAGTGAATAATGGCGTAAACGTCGCGGCGTTGATCGCCGCCCGCGAGGCGCTCACCAAGGCGTCCGCAAGCCGCGCAAATTCAAATGGCGCGCGGCTTGCGAGTGGAGGAACGGCACCCATAGCCACTCCGACGGTCGAGGGCTTCTTCGGCCTCGGCGAGGAGCAGCACCGCAAGACGCACGTTCAAGTTCGATGCCGATCATCCCGAGGTGTTTCGCGTCCGAGGACGAGGGCGCGACGCCCGTCGAATACGTTCTGGTTGGGCTGGCGAGCTGCCTTACGGCCGGCATCGCGGCGGTCGCCCAGCACCGCAACATCCAGCTGCGCTCGGTCACGGCGACGATCGAAGGCGACATGGATATCCAGGGCATCCTCGGCATCGACAGCGACGTCCGCAACGGCTTCGGCGGCATCAACGGTGACTTACAAGATCGATGCCGATGCCAAGCGCGAGGACATCGAGGCGCTGGTGGCGCAATCGCAGAAGCGCTCGGCCGTGTATGACATCGTGACCAACCCGACGAACGTGACCGTCGAGGTGACCTGAGCCGGCGTAGACGGCGCGGTCGCGAGATCAAGGGACGATCTAGACCCATTCGCAACGTCACCACCATCATCATCGGGGCCGGGCACGCCGGCCTCGCCATGAGCCGGTGCCTCACCGAGCGCTCGATCGATCATGTGGTCCTGGAGCGCGGCGAGGTGGCGCACACGTGGCGCACCGAGCGCTGGGATTCGCTGCGGCTGTTGACGCCGAACTGGCAGAGCCGACTGCCGGGCTTCGGCTATCAGGGCGACGATCCCGACGGCTATCGGACGCATGCCGGAGGTCATCGAGCTTCATTGAGGATTACGCCAAGGCGATCGCGGCTCCGGTGCGGACCCACACGACCGTGACGTCGGTGCGCCGCACTGACGACGGGATACGTCGTGCGCACCGGATCGCGGCGACTGGCGATGCCGGACGCTCGTGCTGGCGTCCGGCGCCTGCAACATCGCCGGCGTGCCGGCCTTTGCCGATCGGGTGCCGCCGCTCGATCGCGACGCCTGACCGCGCAGCAGTATCGCAATCCCGGTCAGCTTGCCGACGGCGGCGTCCTGGTGGTGGGCGCATCGGCGAGCGGCACGCAGATCGCCTACGAGATCCACCGCTCGGGCCGGCCGGTGACTCTTGGCGGTGGGCGAGCACATCCGCGCCCGCGCCTCTATCGCGGCAGGGACCTCGAGTGGTGGATGGACGCGGCCGGCGTGCTCGACGAGCGCTATGACGAGGTCGACGACATTGCGCGGGCGCGTCGAGGTGCCGTCGTTGCAGCTCGCCGGCACGCCTGATCGCTCGACGCTCGACCTCAATGCGCTGACGCGATCATTGGCGTGACGCTGGTCGGCCGCCTCGCCGGCATCGCCAGACGGCAAGGCGCAGTTTGCCGGCTCGCTGCGCAACATGTGCGCACTGTCCGATCTGCAAGATGGGACGACTGCTGGACACTGATCGACGCCTGGGCGCGCGACAATGGCCTCGACGGCGCGGTCGCGCCGCCGCACCGGCTGCCGCCCACGCGGGTGCCGGATGAGCCGCCGCTCGATCATGGATCTCGCCAGCCGACACATCCGGACCATCATCTGGGCCACCGGCTATCGTCCCGACTATTCCTGGCTCGAGGTGCCGGTGCTCGACCGCAAGGGCATGATCCGCCACGACGGCGGCGATCACATCGTCGTCTGGCCTCTACTTGATGGGCGCTCCGTTCGTGCGGCGGCGCAAGTCGACCTTGATCGACGGTGCGGGCGACGATGCCCGCGAACTCTCGAGCCATCTTGCATCCACCATTGATGCACGGGCAGAGCCCGCGATGGCGCTCGAGCATGCCCCTAAAAGCATGTCCCTTGGAGCATGCCGCCCGAAAGGGATGCCGGCTTTCGGAAAAGATCGGACTTAAAGTCCCCGGGGGCGCGCAGACTGTGGTAACATGTGCAGTGGGCTGCGCTGAAGATGCCGCATTCGGCTTGGTAATGGCCAATGAAGCATATGCAGTTACCGCGCTTGCGCTTTCAGAAACGATAATCGTCATGTCGCCACCCAGTTGACAGAATCCCGAGTGAAAATATCGACGTAGGCAAAGGGTTGTCGGACACCCATGGAACGCTCCCTGTCAGATCCAAAGCTCGGCGAGGTCAGGGCCGTTCTGGAGCCGCCTGCAGACGTTTGCCACGGATCCGGATGGCGCGCAGCCACCTCACGAAGTGAGCAACGGCGCTGCGCTCAACGGACATGCGACGAGCGCCCATAAAGTCGGGCTCTCCGTGAAGCCTGGCGCTCGCGCGCCGGTCAGGTCACGACTCCCGGCATTCACGAATCCGTCGGCAAGCGGCGGGCGCCGGCAGTCATTGGGCTCGGCATTGCCGGCCACGGTGGTGGTCCTGCTGGGCCTGGTCTGGCTCATCGTGTCGCCCGGCGATCGGGGGAGCTGTCGGCGGCGGCCACTCGGATGTGACGCCCGCTGGCCGCGCAATTTCAGAGCGCGAGGCGCCAACTCCGGCAGCGTGAAGCGTCCGCCAAACAGCCGTGCTGGCGGGCCGTCCCTCGCAGGCCGGCATCGATGCCGCGCAAGATCTCTTGTCGAAGGGGCAGGTGCAAGCCGCGCGCAAGCAGCGCTCCGGCTTGGCATCGGCCGATGCTGCCGGACGTGGCCTGGATGCTGGCGCGATCCTTCGACCCCAATTTTTCTCGTAACCCTGCCGAGCGCTGATGGCGCGGCCGACGTCGAGCAGGCAACGCGCTGGTATCGGATCTGGCACGCCGCTGCTGTGAAGCAGGGTCTGGTGCCGAACAGCGTGTCCGGTTGAGCGCATCATCGGCTCGATGCGTTGATGGTTGCTCTGACGTCGTGCGCGCAGCGTTCACGACTGGCGCGCGGCCTGCGATCGAGCTACTCCTCCGTGCCCTGCTGTGATGCTCGCCGAGCGGTTGTCGGGCTGATGACAGATGGCAGCAGCAGGAGCCTCGCGCGCATGTGTTCGGGCGCGTGCGGTGCGGCTTTGTTGGCGCCACGGCGGCGCCATAAAGGTTGGCAAGTTTGACAATCAGAATAATGGGTGCTGCCAACAGGGGGGATGAGGCTTCGCAAAGACTGCTCGGCTTTGCGCAAGCCCCGTCGCCGACGGGACCATCAGGTGCCGATCTTCGCTCAACAGTTGTCCATTTCGCGTTGCATGTCGCGACGAGTGATTGCCTTTGCGGTCTTGATGCTTGTGCTGGCGCTGCCGGCTGATGCCGAGCAGCAGCGAGAAGAGGGCCCGCAACGGCCCGAGGAGCGGTCACTGATCCTCACCGATGGTATTGCGGAGCCCAACAGCACGCGCGACGCGGGCGATCAACGAACTCGCAAAGGAGATCGGCAATATTCGGGTCCTGCCGATTGCCGGAGCATGGCGCCGCGGCTAACGTACGCGATCTCTTGCAGCTGAAGGGCGTCGATTTCGCCGTTCTGAACAGCGACATCTTCCCGTTTCTCCAGCAGACGCGCCAATATCCGAATGCTCAAAAGCAGATCCGCTATGTCACTTCACATTTACAGCCAGAAAGTGTATCTGCTGGCGCGCAAGGAATTCAAAACGATCGATGATCTGCGCGGGCGCAAGCTCGCGGTTCCGTCGCGCGGAGCAGGTAGCCACCACGACAGCGATGACGCTGTTCAATCTGCTGGGCATAAACGTGGTGCTGCACGCCGGCGTCGACCTCGATGATTTCAACGTCGAGAGCTTTGATGGTATCTTGCTGTTGGGTGACGAACTGGCGCGTGCGCGACTTGAGTGTGCAGGCGCGCCGCGATCTTCAGGTCATGCCGATTGGCTTTGTGCCGCCGCTGCGGGCGACCTACCGGCCTGGCCGTGATCCGAGCCGCACGAGCTTGCAGGCGTTGCAATTGCGGAAAACACGGAGACAGTCGCGGTCTCGACCTTGCTCGCGGTCTATAACTGGACGTCAGCGCAACCGCGCTATGCCGATGTGTCAAGCTTCTCGACCCGGCTGTTCGCTGCGCTGCCGCGGCTGCGGCAGAATGCGAAGCTCGGTCTGGCGGCAGGCCGATGTCAACGCCGCAGATCGCAGGCTGGTCGCGCTACAGCGCCGTGCAACCAGCGCGGGGGCTATCGAAGGAGCAGCTTGCGCAGCTCGCCCTCGCCGACCGGCCGCAGGCGATGCTTCCGCCTCGTTGCAGGACGCCTCGACGGGTGCGGTTGCAGTGCACCGAAGATCACGGTCTTGGCCATGGACGGGCGCCGCTGGCCGAGCCGCAGCTTGCCGGCAGGCGGGTTGATCCCGGAATTGCTGCGCAGCAGCATGAGCAAGGCGAGACCCGGCGGCGGACGCACGGAGATCGAGCTGCGATGGACGACGGCGGCGCCAGTGAAGTCGCTGCTGAGCGATGACTCGATCGACATCTCCTTGCCGTGGGACGGCGCGGATTGCGAGCGGCCCAATGACCTGATGCAGGCATCTGCGGTCCTGTGCGACAACGCGCTCTATTCCGATCCCATCCTTGAGGTCGTCGTCGGCCTGTTCACGCGCGCCGACAGCAAATTCACTTTCGCGACCGAGGAGAGCATCCTGGGCAAGAGCATCTGCATTTCCGGCGACCAGGATGTGTCGCCGCTGAACGGCCAGGGTCGCGATTGGATTTCGCAGAAGCGGGTCACCGCGGTTCGCAAGCCAACGCTCCTTGATTGCGCAGAGCGCCGTGCAGACGCAGGAGGCTGATGCATTTGTGGCGAGCGATCTCGAGGGCCGCTATGTGCTCGACCGGCTCGGGCTTGTCGCGGGATTTCAGGATGCTGGAGCGCCCCGCTGCGGATCCGCGGCGTCCACGTGGTTGCCGCCCGGGAGCACCTCCAGGCCGTCCGAGCTCATCAGTGCGGTGAACCGGCGGCTTGAAGCAGCTCAAGCAGACGTGACGCCTACGCTGGCCATCGTCCGCACTCACCTCATGCGTCTGTGGAATGGGAATGCGAACGCGCCCTGAAGGGCCTGGACGGCATTGAATTTAGGTTTGCACCGCCATTGAACCAGTCTCGGTCATTCCGCGAAAGAAGATGCTGAAGCAAGACTCTCCGGTCGTCCCCGCGGGCGGGACCGATACGCCAAGGCGATGGACCGAACAGCGACAACCGAAACTCGGCGGTCAGGTCCCCGTCTGCGGGGACGACAGCGGCCGGGTTCGTGCCGGGATACTTGCGCTCTAGCCGATCGATGAGAGGGCGTGGTGCGCGATCCGCCCCGGTGACCCGAAGGGCTGAGCTTCGCGCGCTGGTCGCGCGCGTCATCCGATAGAGCGCGGACAGGGCCGTTTCGAGCCTCGTCAGCGCCGGTGGCGTGCTAAGCGTCCGAGCCGGCGTGCTTCTCGCCGTCCCGCGCCAGGGCAAGGGCATCAACCGTTGCGACCAGGATCATGTCGCGGAACGTGGAGCCGCATTCGCGGCGCAGCCGCGACGAATAGCTTGTCGCGGTCCTGGCCTCGTCCGACAGGAGATCGGCGTGGGTTGCGACCAGAAGCCCGCAGGAGCGCAGCGCGCGCGGGCAGCTGGCTCCACGCGACCCGCTCGCTTTCCTTCCAGGCCTGAATGCTGACCGTGCACCACAGGGCCGCGTCGACGGCGTGAGCTGCAAGATCGATCTGCTCGGGATACGGACGAGCCCGGGGCAGTCGAGAATTTCCGACCGCGCGCAGTCGCAGGTGAGTGGCAGCCCGCACCTCGAGACGAAAGATCGATCGCGGCAGCGCCCCTGGGGTCCGCACGGACGCGCGTCCGCTGGCCGGGGGCGCCATGAACGACCCAGATCTGTGGCTCATGAGCGTAGTAGATGAGCGTCGGAATCCGCGTGTTCGAGATGGCGGCTGTCGGCAGGCTCTCGATCCGGCCCAGCAGGTTGGCGAGCGAGGATTTGCCTGAGTTGGACTCTCCCGCAGATGGCGAAGGCGCAGCGGCCTGGTCGAGGCGCTGCATGTGTGCGTGCAGGCGCGCACGGCCGGGAACAGCTTTGAGCCGGGCGGAATGGCCCTTTCCAGCATGGCTTCGCGCGGCTTGCAGCTCGGCGACGATCCGACCGGTGAGTGCGGTGGTCCGACACGACGGGTACCAGTTTTGGGGCACCAGTTTGGAGCTGCAAACCTGTGTCCCGCTTCCGAAGGTAAACAGATGTGCCGCAATGGGATGCGAGCTCTCGGAAGCGGCACTGGCAATTAACAGGCGACGCGACGCAGGTCGATGGCTGACGTTGCTTCCGCTCTGGTCCGTTGTCTCAAGGACCTGACGCAGGGCGACCGACCGGGCATGCGTGCTTGCCGGGTCCGTCGCGCGTCTACTTCTTTGTAGCGTCGGCCCTTCCCTTGGGAGCCGCGGCGCGGGCGGCTGGCGTCTCGCCTCTCGGCCTGCGGGCGCCGGCGTGCCGACCGGTGCGGCGCCGCCGGCGTGACGCTGATCGCCGGGTTCGGTACGCCCTGAGCTTCCCAGAAGCGCGCCAGATGACGCTCGACGATGCGGTCATACTCGCCGCTCTCGCGCAGCTTCTCGAGCGAGCTGTTCACATAATACAGGATGGTGCGCGCGTGCGGATGCGACTTGGAGACTCAGCACATGAAAGGTTGTGAGCGCAACCGGCTGCTCGATCATGCGCACCTTGTCGGCAAGCCCGAGCGAGGCGATGCTCGCGCGCCCAGCCAGCTCCGGCCTCGACCACGCCGTCGACAGGTCGCGGTCTTCAGGCAGGCGGAAGCACTCATCGACCGTCGGCGGCCGCATCAGGACGATCTTGTTGTCGCTGCACCCAGCTCCGCCCGTGGTCGTCGAGTTCGTGCGACCGGCTGACCGGCGGGAACGCACAGCGATCGCGCCGGCGATCTCTTCACTGCGGAGCGACTTGAAACGCGAGCTTCGCCTGCACGAACAATCCGGTGATCACCTCGTAGATCGGCTCGGAGAAGAAGAAGCGCTGGCAGCGGAACTCGGAGGTTCGGCTCGAGATCGACGCCGTCGCAATTCGGGCGCGGCCCAGGGAAAGCCGACGTCGAACGCGCGCGTCAGCAACAGCGGATTGAGGTGTGCCGACCAGTCGTTGACCCATGACACGCCGTAGTCGAAGCGGCCCTTGGCCTCCTCCTTGACGAGCCCCATCGCGCGCAGCGATCACCTGGGTCAGCATGCCGCCGCCTTCAAGCGAGCGTCCGGTGAAGGGCGCAGCCATCGGCGGTCAGAAACTCGATGCGCCGCACCAGCGACGAGATGATGATGGACGCCTCGCTTGGCGCCTGCGTCTGCGCCGGCGTCGTGGCAATAGGCGGCAGCGGCTGGCTGCTGCCACGCCGCCGACGCAGGGCAGCCGCAGCGTAAATCCGGGACCAGCAAGCGACACGTTGGTGCCGAGACGGTCCTGATTGGCGTAGAAGATGATCGTCCACTGCGCCGGGTTGCCGTAAACGCGCGAGGCGATCTGCGCGAGCGTTTCGCCTTCCTTGATTGTTGTAATCCGGTGCCGCAGGTCTGCGCCTGCAATGCGACCGGTCGCATTACGCCTGAAGGCAAGCACACCAACGACAGAAGCAGAAGGTGGCGTCGGAAGCTGATTACCGCCCGAGATAGCCCGCACCACCGGTATCCCCCGTCGAGTGACAAACTCTAAAGCTGTTATTCCAGTTCAACGCGACGCCCAGCGAAAGAATTGCCACCCCGAAGATTGAACAGCTGAAGAATTGCCAGCTGAAGATACATACGTTGGAAGTCTTCGCCGTCTTTTATTTTGTCGATACACATCGCTGAGTGAGGAATACGGCAAAATTGGGTTACCTCACCATTATCGCAATCAGCCGAATTGATCGCGGCGTATTCGAGATTGTTTTTAGATGAATGCAACGTGAGTCACGTGCCTGCGTCGAACCAGATCGAGAAACAAACAATAAAACAATCTGACGGTTGCCTATCAAGATGCGCCGCGCATGTCGTGATCGATGCTCTCCAGGCGATCGGCCAGCAGGCCCATGTCGGCGGCCTGCTTTTTGAGCTCAGCAATCTGAGACTTCGCGTCGCCTCTGCAACTCAGGGAGAGTCGCGCAACAGATGTCACTCTCGCGCGAGCTGCGCTCCCTCCCGCTCGATCCGGGCTCGCTTCTGTTCCTGGAGGGCGTCGATCAGGCCGGCATAGCATGACGAGATTGGCTTCCTGCAACGCGGAGAGTGGCGCGCCTCGAGCTGGGTGCGGGCGGCTTGCGTGAGCGTGCCCACAATCGCGGAGAACTCGCTCGATCAGGCGGGCAAGGCGCTCCGGCGCGCCGCTCGCCGGTGCGGCCCGGCTCTCCACCAGCGCCGCCACCACGGCTCGTCGAGTTCTCGAGAACGATGTTGGCGTGCCGATGGTCGGTAGCTCCATGCCAATCGAACGCTGCCGGCCTCCGGTTTCGTCCATTTGGAATTGTAGCGCGCCAGGTCTGCTGTAATTGCAGCGAATCTCTTGCTCAATCGTGAGCATCTCGCCTTCGGCCTCGCGATAGGCCAACACTAGCGCCTCTTCGAGCTGCTGGCGCATGCGGGGCGAGATCGCAGGTTCCAGACCGAGCTGCTGCCGGGCCCCTGCGGCGATGGCGCAGCGCAGCTTCGTGGCATTCCGCATCGGAGAAGCTGCGCATCGCTGCAGCGCAAGGTCCCGGCAATCTTCGCGCCGTGCTCATCAACCAGGCGCGGCTGCCGCGCTCCTTCAGGCCGGCCAGAGTCGGCCTTGACCTCGGTCTCAGTGCGCCTGGAGTCTCGTCATCGCTGCCGACCGGCGCAGCGTCTTGCGAGAGCTCCAGCGAGCTCGTGCCGGGCGGCGTTCTCGGCCGACCCGGGCAAGGTCGCAGAACGATCGCGACACCCGCCACAAGATGCGGCCGATGTGAGATCCGGGCGTCAGCTGGGCCAGGGCACCGAACAGCGCGGGCAGGCCTGGTGCCGAGGAGCAGGCCCTGAGCGCGCTGCTCCTGTCGCCGATGCCATGCCGGAGCTTGCGGAGCCGGTCTGTTGCGCGAGATGCTGCGCATAGGCCTGAGCTTTGGCTGACCATGCCGCTCGGTCTCGCCGTCCAGACCGCGCAGGCGGTGGTCGGCCCAGAACGCGCTGCCGGCGACGACAGGAAAGTCCGACCCCGGAAGCTCGCGGCGCAGGGCCTTCCCTGACATGCCGCGTGCGATGATCGGGACGTCACGGACCAGGTCGCCGAGCTGGTCGATCCTGTTGAGGAACACCACGATGCGATCCTTGCTCAGCCCGCGCAGAATGCGGAGCAAGCCGATATCGGCGGTCGACAGGGCCTGCTGCGGTGTGAGCACCACGCATGTGGATATGCGCGCTCTCGAGCGTCCGCCGGGCGATCTCGTCGCGCGCCAGATAGGGATCGTTGGTCCCCGGCGTGTCGATGATGGTGTCGGGAAGCTGAACTCGCTCTTGCCAAAATAGAGATCGGCGGTCTTGATGATGTCGGAGTAGACGCCACCTTCTGCTCAGCTCGCGTTGTCGGGAAGGCTCGCGCAGATGTAGCGCTCGAGGTCCTCGGGCGACAGCAGGAGTAAACGTGCTTCTTTGCCGAGGAGCACAGCCGAGCGTCGTTAGCCCAGTCGCAACGTCGTGCGACGGCGCATCTCTTCGACGTGCTTCTGCAGGAGCTCGACCTGAAGCCAGGCACCAGGCTCTGCGTGAGCTCGCGATCTGGCCCGCTGCCGTTGGCAAGCTGCTCCCACTCGTCGGGTGCGAAGAAGCTGAACTCGGCGGCGACGTTGGTCGAGGCGCGTCGGCGAGGCCGAAACGATGCGCGTCACCGCCGTGGTCCACGGATTGACGTCGGTCGGCAGGAGGCCGCGGCTTCGCCGCACGAGCGCGATTGATCAGGCTGCTCTTGCCGGCCTTGACCTGCCCGATGACGCCGATGCGGCAGAGATGAGGCGATCGAGCAGGCGCAGCGTGTCATCGACAGAAGGAGCTGCCCTGCAGCAGTCCCTGCAGGCGTCCGCAGCTCGCCTCCGCACCGGATCAGCTCCGACCGCAGGGTCTCGAGCTTGTCACCGATCGCCTGACGATTGAGTTCCGCGAGCCTGAGCCGGCGCCTCGATCGGCAGAAAGTGTGCTGGACGCGGACGCAGTTGACACGTTGAATCCTCAGAGGCGCTTTGTCATCCAGCAGTGAATCAATTTCGGCGCGACCGCCAGAGAGCGAACGCGCCAGGCTGCGCAGCATGCTCCGCCGCAGACTAAGCCGTTGCGTAGATCGGACAACGCTTAGCCAAGACGTCGGGAGGGCAGGACAGAACGACCGCGCGTCGTCAAAGAAACTAGCCCCCTCTGCCCCCTGCGCCCATAACCAAGTAACGCGCGAAGTTTAGCGGACAACACGCGCCCATACCAGCAACTAAAATTGACTGCAGCCAGCATGCGTCCCGCAGGGCAAGTGTCCTGCAGACCTGCATCTTGTCAGCAGCCGTGCTGCACGGCTGCTGAGCTCGACGTTACCATCGCAATCGCGCAGCGCCGCGTCGTCATCATCATTGCAACTTTCGTCACGAAGAGTTAGCCATGTGCATGCCCAATCCGTTGTCACTGGACGCTTGCGCATGGCGCTACTTATTGATGCCCGCTCCCGCCACGATTTGCAACGCAGATGAAAATGCGGCGGGCGGTAGGATCAACAGAATCAAAAATACAGGTGCGGACATGGGCGCGGCACGGATGCTGGCTTTGGCGATCGTCTGCGTCCTGTCGCTTCCGGTATTGCCAATGCTCAGCAGGTGAAGTTGAAGGCGGCGCTGCAGGTCCCAGTGACCGAGCTGTTCTTCGGTCAGAACCTTGCTCAGTTCCAGAGAAGGAGGTTGAGGAGCGGACCCGCAAGGCAGTCACGATCGGAGATATTTGACGGCGGCAAGCCCTACAACGACACTCAGATCGTAGACGCGGTCACCTCCGGGGCGATGGAGCTTGGCGTTGCCGTTCAATCAGTTCGCCGACAAGATCCCAGCGATCGAGATCCTCGACCAGCCGTTCCTGTTCAATTTCGACGCCCTCATCAATGCGGCCTTCGGTCTGATGGCGAGCCGCAGAGCATTGCTCGACAAGGCGCTGCTCGACACGATGGGCGTGCGTGTTCTCATGTGGCAGCCGGTCGGCAACCAGGTCTTCTTCTCCAAGGGGCGAGACGCCGCTGCTCCACAGCAGATCAAGGACAAGACCATTCGCGCTGTTCAGCGACTCGATGGCGAAGTTCGTGAAGCTCCTGCGGCGGCGAGCCTGCGCTGCTCTGCCCGGCTGCGAATGAATGATGCCTGAAGGATGGCAAGATCGACATGGCGATGGCCGGGTTCAGCACGGTGATGAGTCGCGAGCTGTGGAAGGTCTCGGATACGCATTACGCGAACCGCGCATTCGCCGCTCGAATTCCTGCTGTTCATCAACGAGAGAGAGCTGGCAGGCGTTGGCGCCGGCGCACAGGAGCTGTCCTCATGGAGGTCGCCAACGGTCGCTCGAACCCACGATCAGGCAGAAGGCCGCTCAGAACGAGCTTGAGGCCTTTGCTCGCGCGAGAAGGGCATGAAGGATCGTGAGCTGATGCCGCACCAGGTCGCGGAGTGGCGCGCCTGCAGCTCCGACGTTCTGCTCAGCTGCTATGGACGCGACCGCCGATCTCGGCTCGCGGCTGATGGCGGCCTATGGCCGGCTGCGGACGGCACCGTGCTGTTCCGCGGGCCCGCAGGGCGCTACGCCCGAACCCGGCGATAACACTCGCGAGCAAGGTCGATTCCAGACCTCTCTTTGCGCGCATTTCTCTTGCACAATCGGCAAAAAGTGTCAGACAGCGGAAGGAGGCGGCGCCGGGCGCGGTCCACCTCGACACGGAGCTTTGCGGTGCCCGAGACCGTTGCCGACATTCTCGCCGCCCACCGCGCCGGGCGCGTGACGCCTGAAGAGATGGTTGCGCGCAGCTACGCCTGGATCAGGGCGCATGCCGATCCAGCCATCTTCATTGCGTTGCGCGAGGAGGTGCAGGCGCGGAGTAGGCTCGGGCCCTCGCCGACGGCGGGCGTCACGAGCTGCCGCTCTATGGCATTCCGGTCGCGGTCAAGGACAACATCGATGTCGCGGGCATGCCGACCACGGCGGCCTGTCCGGCCTTCAGCCTACCGGGCCGAGCGCCGATGCGGCGCTCGCGTGGCGCGGCTGCGCACAGGCCGGCGCGATCATCATCGGCAAGACCAATCTCGATCAGTTCGCCGACCGGGCTCGTCGGCGTGCGCTCGCCCTACGGCATCGCCGCGCAACGCTGTTCGATCCGAAGCTGATTCCCGGCGGCTCGAGCTCGCGGCTCGGCGCGTCGCGGTTGCGGCCGGGCTCGTTGCCGCTTCGCGCTCGGCACCGATACGGCCGGCTCCGGCCGCGTGCCGGCGGGTCTCAACAACATCGTCGGCCTCAAGCCGAGCCTCGGCCTCGTCTCGACAGCGGGGTGGTGCCGGCCTGCCGCACGCTCGATTGCGTGTCGGTGTTCGCGCTCACGGTCGACGATGCGTTTGTGGCGCTGCGGCGCGATGGCTGGTCCTGATCCTGCCGATCCGTACTCGCAGACGCGCGCCGCTCGCAGACACTCGGCGCGATGCCGCAGGGCTTGCGGCTCGGCGTGCCGCTCGCCGGGCGAGCGCATGTTCTTCGGCGATAGCATGTGCGGCCGCGGCCTACGAGGCGGCGATCGCGCGCTTCGCGCAGGCTCGGCGCCGTCGTTGTCGAGATCGACATCGAGCCGTTCTACGAGACAGCGCGGCTGCTCTACGAGGGCCCTGGGTCGCCGAGCGCTATATCACGGCGCGCTCGCTCATCGCGTCGGCGCACGGATCGATGCATCCGGTCACGCGCGGGATCGTGCTCGAGCGGCGCGCGGCCGACGGCACGTCGATGCTTTCGCGGCGTTCTACCGGCTCGAGGACCTGCGCCGCGTGCGCGATCACGTGTTCCGTTCAGATCGATGTGCTGCTGCTGCCGACCGCGCCGACCGTCTACACGGTCGAGCAGGTGCTGGCCGACCCGATCCGAGTCTCAACAGCCGGCTCGGCACCTACACCAATTTCGTCAATCTGCTCGATCTCTGCGGCCTGGCGCTGCCAGCGGCGATGCGCCCGGATGGCGCGCCGTCGTCGGCGTGACCTTGCTGGCGCCCGGCCGGCCACGATGCGATGCTGGCATCGATCGGGCGGGTGTTCCACGCCGACACCGGCCTGCCGCTCGGCGCGCTCGGGCAAGCCGCAACCGCCGCTCGCGCCATTGCGCGCCGCGTGCCGAAGAATGGCGAGATCGCGATCGCGGTCGTCGGCGCGCATCTTTCCGGCATGCCGCTCAACGGCGAGCTCGAAGGCGCTTCGGCGCGCGGCTTCTGAAGCGACGGCGACCACCAGCGATGACTACCGGCTCTATCGCTGCCTGAAGACCACGCCGCCGAAGCCCGGTCTGATCCGCGTGGCTGAAGGGCGGGGTGTGGCGATCGAGCTGCAAATTCGGCGCTATCCGCCGACGGCTTCGGCCGTTTTGTTGCCGCGGTGCCCGCCGCCGCTGTCGATTGGCAACGATCAGGCTTGCTGACGGCCGCGGCGGTTCAGGGTTTCCTGGTCGAGGCGCAGGGCATCGTGGGCGGCGCGACATTTCGAGCTTCGGCGGCTGGCGCGCCTTCAGCGACAGTCGGCTCGTCGATGACGCTGACATGCGCGGCGACGACACGCCAGCCTTCGCGGCAGCGCACCCAGGTCTGCATCTGCCGGCCGACCTTGCCACGCATGCTGGGACGGTGAAACAGGGTCGAGGCCACCGCAAAATCCGCGGCCGTAGGTGGTGATGACGGTCTTCGACAGTGTGCGGTGAGGCCCGGACTGGCGAGCGCGCGGCGCGAAAGGCCGCGATCTCCTGATAGCCATAGAGATTCTCGCCACCGCCATAGCGGATGGCAGCGCGGCATCATCGTGAAAGATCGAGTCGAGCACCGCGACGTCGTTCGACACCAGCGCCTGTTCGTAGCGCTCGAACGCTGCCGTCACCTCGGCGACCACCTCAGGCAGATCGATCTCCATGCGTGCCTCGTTCAGATTGTAGGAGTGGCGCTGCGACGACGCCTGGCGCGCCTCGAGCGTGCGCGCGACCTTCGAGTGCCACGTCCTCACGCCAAGGCGCCGCGATGATCTGCACGCCGATCGGCAGCGGCTTGAGCGGCACCGGCACGGCGACGACCGGCAGGCCGATGAAGGAAATCGGCTGGGTATAGATCCCGAGATTGGCGCGCACCGGCAGCTCGACGCCGTCGAGCACGAAGGTCTGCTGACCGATCAGCGGCGCGGTACACGGCGTCGCGGGCGCCAGGATGACATCGACCTCGGTCGAACAGCTCGAGCACGCGGGCGCGGTACCAGCGCCGGAACTTCTGCGCCTTGTTGACGAGCGTTGCCGGCACCATGGCGCCAGCGATCAGGCGATCGCGCACAGCGGGATCAAAATCGTGCGCGCGCGTGCGCAGTCGGTCGAGATGAAGCGCCGCGCCTTCGGTCGCCGTGATCACGTAGGCGGCGGCCCGCGCGCGCGCGGCTCGGGGAATTTCGATCTCGCGCCTGGCTGCGAGCGCTGCCGCCACGCGCTCGAGCGCCGTCAACGCCTCGGGCGCAGCGCCTGTGCGGAAATAGCCGCCCGCGACTGCGATCTTCATGCCATCGATGCCGATCATCGATCCAGCGGCAATGTGGGCTCGGCTGGCCGCTCCACGCAGACCGGATCGTCCGGATCGTGCGCCCTGCATGGCATCGTAAGCCAATGCGAGATCGCCGACTGTGCGCGGCGAACGGGCCCGAGATGATCAAGGCTTGCAACGAACGGAAAGCGTGCGCGCCCGCGACAGGCGGCCATAGGTTGGCTTCAGCCCGAAAATGCCACAGAGCGAGGCGGGCACGCGAATGCGATCCGTTGGTGTCGGAGCCGAGCGAGAAGCGGCACGAGGCGGCCGGCCAACCGCGCCGCCTGAGCCACCGGAGGAGCCTCCGGTCATGCGCAGCGTATCGTGCGGATTGCGCGATGGCCCGTTGTGCACATTCTCGCCCGGTGAAGTCATAGGCGTATTCGCCCATGTTGAGCGCGCCCACGAGAACGGCGTCCGCCGCTTCCAGGCGCTCGATCAGAGTGGCGTCGCGCGTGGCCGGCGGATGCTCGCGATTGATCTTCGAGCCGGCCAGCGTCGGCAGGCCGGCAACGTCGAACAGGTTCTTGACCGCGAACGGAACACCCGCAAGCGCGCGCCAGCGCAACCGCCTTGCGCGCGCCGCGCGTCGATTGCCGCCGCCTTGGCGCGGGCACGCGCTCTCCGTCGACCGCCGTGAACGCATTGAGGTCTTGTCGCGCGTGCCGGATGGCGGCAAGGACGGCGTCGATGACCTCGCGGGCGCTGGTCGAGCCGCGCGCACGGCACTTGCAGGATCTCGGCAGCCGATGCCGTGATGGGATTGAGCGTCATCGCGCGGCGTCAGGCTCGAAATACCGGCGCCGGCTCGGCGTCGTCCGGCAGCGTGAAGTCGGTCACCAGCGCGGCCTGCCGCAAGGTCACCGCGAGGTTGGGCCTTGATCGCCGGCTGCCAGGCAGGCTCGAGCGGCAGGTCAAGCGCCTGCGCAGCGGCCTCGATGAGGCCGTCGAGGGCATCGGGCTTCGTCGTCATGGGGTCCCCATCAAGCGTGGAAGCTTGGATGAGGAATAGCGGTCAGAAGCTCGCGCGTATAGTCCGCTGCCGGCGCGAACAGCACCTGCTCGGTCGGCCCCTGCTCGACGATCCGGCCCGCCTGCATCACGATCACGCGGTCGCACAGCAGCCGCACGACATTGAGGTCGTGGGACACGAACAGATAGCTCATGCCGAGCGGACTCCTTGAGCTCCTGCAGGCAGGTTGAGCACCACGGCCTGCACCGAGACGTCGAGCGCCGCGGTCGGCTCGTCGAGGATGACCAGATCGGGATCGAGCGCGATCGCGCGCGCGATGCCGACGCGCGCCTTCTGGCCGCCGGAGAGCTGATGCGGAAAGCGGTCGAGCAGGTCGATCGGCAGCCCGACGCTGCGGGCGAGCTCCTCGCAGCGCGCTCGCACGGCGTTGCGCCCCTTGATGTCGCCAAGCCGCAGGATCGGATCGGCGATGGCGCGCGCCGCCGTGAAGCGCGGGTTCAGGCTGTCGGTCGGATCCTGGAACACCATCTGGATGCGCTTGCGCAGCGGCAGGCGGGCGAACTTCTTGGCCGGAATGGCGCCGATGTCCTGGCCGTCGAACATCGATGGCTGCCATCGGTCTGGTCGATCAGCCGCATCACCATGGTCGAGGTCGTCGACTTGCCGCAGCCGGACTCGCCGACCAGGCCGACGCTCTCGCCGCGGTTGACGCGTGAAGCTGATGCCGTCGACCGCCCGGAACGTCTGCAGGCTCGGGTGCGGCCGCGCCGTTGCGGCCGCACAGCTTGGCCGAGCGACCCGTTACGATGCCTTTGCGCGGATATTCCTTGACCAGCTTTTCGACCACGAGCAGCGGCTCGCCATTGCGCCTGCCTGGTTGCGCCGTTAGGCTCGCCGCCGGCCTGACGCTAGCGGCTCGCACGCGTTCAGGCGCGTCCTCAGGCAGCAGCTCGCGCAGCGACACGCCGGGCCGCGGTGTGCGCGCGCATCAGCTTGCGGGTGTAGGGGTGCGACGGGCGCGGTGAAGATCGCCTTCGACGCCGTCGCTCTCGACCACGTGGCCCTTCTCCATCACCACCACGCGGTCGCAATAGGTGGCCGCGAGGCCGAGGTCGTGGGTGATCAGGATGGTCGACATGCCGCGCTCGCGCGTGAGCTCGACGATCAGGTCCATCACCGTCTTCTGCGTGGTGACGTCGAGGCCGGTGGTCGGCTCGTCGGCGATCAGCAGCTGCGGCCGGCAGGCGAGCGCCAGCGCGATCACCACGCGCTGGCACATGCCGCCGGACAGCTCGAACGGATAGGCGTGGTAGCGCTCGCGCGGGCGCGCGATCCGCACCTGCTCGAGGATCTCGATCGCCTTCTCGGTGACCTGCGTCGGCGTCCGCCTGCGCATGCTGGCGCAGCACGTCCTCGATCTGGCGGCCGACCTTGCGGATCGGATTGAGCGCGGCGCGCGGGTTCTGGAAGATCATCGAGATCTCGCGGCCGCGCAGATCGCGCATCTCGCTCTCGCTCGGCCTTGCCGCACGTCGATGCCGGTGAACGTCACCGAGCCCTCGGCGATGCGGCCGGCGCGGTCGAGGATGCGCATCACCGCGATACGGAGGTGACCGACTTGCCCGAGCCGGACTCGCCGACGATCGCCAGCGTCTCGCCCTTGGCGACCGCGATGTCGACGTGCTCGCACCGCCCGCACGACGCCGCGCCGCGTCGGGAACTCGACGGTGAGATCGCGGATGTCGAGCAAGCGGCAGACGCGGTCATGGCGTCGCCCTCACGTGCGCCGTTGCGGGTCGACGATGTCGCGCAGGCCGTCGCCCAGCAGGTTGAAGCAGAACACCGCGACCATCAGGGCCACGCCCGGGAAAGAACGCGATCCACCACTCGCCCGACACCATGAAGGCCGCGCCTTCGGCGACCATGATGCCCCACTCCGGCGTCGGCGGGCGCACGCCGAGGCCGATGAACGAGAGGCCGGCGGCGTTGAGGATGGCGTAGCCCATGGTCAGCGACATCTGCACGATCATGATCGGCATGATGTTGGGCAGGATGTGCCCGAGCAGAATGCGGAACTCGCCGTTGCCGGACAGCCTGCGCGGCCTGCACGAAGCCGGCCTCGCGCCGCACGTTGGCCTCGGCGCGGGCGACGCGGGCGTAGAGCGGGAAATTGACGATGGCCGTCGCGAGGATGATGTTCTGCACCGTGTTGCCGAGCGCCGCCACGATGCCCATGGCCAGCACGAACAGCGGGAAGGCCATGATGGTGTCGGCGATGCGGCCACACGATGCGGTCGGTCCAGCCGCCGAAGAACCGGCCGCCACGCCCGGCGAGCCGCCCATCAGGAACACCAGGGCGACCGAGGCGATGGCGATGAAAGTCGAGCCGGGTGGCCACGATCACCCGGCTGAACATGTCGCGGCCGAGCTGGTCGGTGCCGAACCAGTGCGCGAGCGGACGGCGGCTTGAGCGCCGAGGCCGTGTTGCTGGCAAGCGGGTCGTAGGGGACGACGATACGGGCCCGATCAGCGGCCGCGAAGCACGATCAGCACGAACAGCCCGAACGCGAAGCCCGTGACCGGGTTCTCGCCGCAGCACGTAGCGCGCGTGGCTGCAGCGTGGCGGCGAGGCCGGTCGGCGCGCGCGATGTGCTTGCCGGCAGCGGTGTCGGTCATGCCTCGATCCTCACGCGCGGGTCGATCAGGCCGTAGAGGATGTCGATCAGCAGGTTGAGCGCCACGTACATGATCGCCATGGTGAGCACGAACCCCTGCACGGGCGGCGAAGTCGAGGCGATCAGCGCCTCGACCGCGATAGGAGCCGATGCCGGGCCAGGCGAACACCTTCTCGACCAGCACGTTGGCGCCGAGCAGGAACGAGAACACCATGCCGAGCGTGGTCACGACCGGCAGCATGGCGTTGCGGAAGGCGTAGGTGACGATCACGGTGAAGGGCGAAAGCCCGCTGGCCCGCGCGGTGCGCACGAAGTCGGAGGCGAGCACCGCCAGCATCGAGGCGCGCGTCATGCGCGCGATCGGGCGCGAGCGAGAAGATGCCGAGCGTCAGCGCCGGCAGGATGAGCTGCTTGAGGCTGGCGAGGAAGACCTCGCCAGTCGCGCGGCGATGAGGCTGTCGATCAGGTAGAAGCCGGTGACCGTCGGCGGTGGGCTGATAGAAGACGTCGAGCCGGCCGAGCGGCGCCGGCGCCCAGCCGAGCAGGTAGTAGAACACGTAGACCAGGATCAGGCCGGTGAAGAACACCGGCAGCGACACGCCGGCCGTGGTAGACGACCGCGGCAGGCGTGATCGATGATGCGAGCTCGGGCCTGCGTCGCCGCCATGATGCCGAGCGGCACCGCGATCGACAACCGAGACGATCAGGCCGAGCAGCGTCAGCTCGGCGGAGGCCGGCAGGCGCGTTGCTGATCTCGGTCGCGACCGGCTGGCCGGTGGTCGAGCGCAGCAGCCCGAGATCGCCGCGCGCTGAGATCGCTCGACATAGCGGACGAACTGCTGCGGGCAGCGGCTTGTCGAGGCCGAGCTTCACGCGGATCTGCTCGATCGCCTCCTTGGTGGCGGCGGGTCCCGCGAAGTAGGCCGCCGGATCGCCCGGCAGCGCGCGCGTCAGCAGGAAGGTGACGATCACCACGCCGATCAGGCTCGGCACGGCAAGCAGGAGGCGCTTCAGCACCATGCATCAACATGAAGTCGCGTCGCTTCGAGGCATCGGCGCCGCAGACCCCGATTCACGCCTTCACCAGCGCGCGATAGTCGAGACGGCGGTGGAACCAGTACTGGTATCCGGACGACGTTCTTCTGCATCGCGACGTTGGAGTAGGGCTGGAACAGCGGGATGCGCGGAATGTCGGTGAAGGCGAGATCGACGAAGCCTTTCACGTCTCTTCTCGTAGGTCGGCCGTGTCGCCCGCTGCGGCGGCGGCGCCCGCGCCGTCGATGAACGCGTCCATCTCCTTCGACTGGTAGCTCATGGTGTTGAAGATCGAGTTCTTGCCGTGATAGCACCAGATGAAGAAGTACTCCGGATAGTCGAGCCAGCCCGAGAACACGTTGGTGTAGAGCGGCAGCACCTTCTTGTTGAGCTCCGTGCGCCAGTTGGCGCCGGGATCTTGTTGATCGTCGGCCTTGATGCCGATCTGCGCCAGGCTCTCCTGCGTCAGCACGCACAGCGGCTCGTTGACGGTGGCAAAGCCGAGGTCGAACGAGAAGCGTGGTCTCGAAGCCGTTGGGATAGCCGGCCTCGGCCAGCAGCTGCTTGGCCTTGGCGATGTCGGTGTTGTAACTTGTGCGGCTGCGGCCAGGCGACCTCGGTCGGCGCGTCGGCCGCGCGCGCCGAACATCGGCTTGCGCGAGGCCGAACAGCACCGCGTCCATGATCTTCTGGTATGGGATGGCGTAGGCGACGGCCTGGCGCACCTTGAGGTTGTCGAACGGCGGCTTGGTGACGTTCATGCCGATGTACTGGATGCCGTTCGAGAACGGCGTCGACACGATGTTGAGCTTGCCGGCGTCCTTGCAGCTCGACGAAATCCTTGTTCGGCAGCTCGTAGGAGATGTCGGCGTCGCCGCGCTCGAGCAGCGCGCGCCGGTTGCCGGCCGAGGGCACCATGCGCCAGACGATGCGCCTGACCTTCGGCAGCGGTCCGCCGGCTCCATTTGTCGTTGCGCTCGAGGATCGACCTCCGGTGCCGGCGTTCCAGCTCGCTGACGCGTGTAGGCGCCGCTGCCGGCGGTGTTCTGCTTGGTGTATTCGAGGCCCCACGGGTCCTTTTCGGTGGCGTGCTTCTTCACCAGCTCGGAATTGATGATGCACGGGCACGATCACCGCGAGATCGGGGATCGTCAGGCGGTCCTCTGCGCATGAAATCGACGCGGATCGTGTTGTTCGTCGACCACGACGAACTGCTCGGGCTTGGTCGAGCGAGCCGGCGCCCATCTGGAAAGGTCGGGAAGCCGCCGACGGTGACGGCGCGGTCGAGCGACCATTTCACGTCCTTGGCGGTGACCGGCGTGCCGTCCTGGAACACGGCGTTCTTGCTTGCAGCTTGAAGGTGGCCGACATGTCGCCGACGTTCATGTCGTCGGCGAGCTCCATCTTGAACTTGTCGCGGTCGTAATACTGCGCGCCGTTCGGCAGCGTCTTCATCTCGTGGCTGATCAGGCGGTCGTAGCAGTTCCACGACACCTCGTAGCCCGGCACGTTGGTGCCGACGCCGTGGATGTCGATGTTGTTAGGCCCGCTCTCGAGACGACGAAGCGTTCCACCGCCAGTGCCTGGAGGCTTTGGCCGGGGACCACACGGCCGGCGCCGGCAGCGCGCGCTTCGCTGCGGCAACCGCTGTCGTGGACTTCGAAAACTGCGTCGCGAGGGTTTCCGAGGCATGCAGGGGTACCTGGCGGAGTTGGACTGCCCAAAATTTCGGCACGGCCGCGCCCGACCGTGGCCGTTGGCTTGAATCTCGTTGTGCGCATGTGCGAGCGATCCTCGTCTTCCTGCTGGTAATGCAGCGAGCTGCTGCAAAGGTTGCAGCAGTGGAAACGCGCGTGCGTCTGCCCTGATGCCGTTGCGACGCGTCCGACGCGCCAGTGGTGCGGGCCGGCTCCATCCGCAAGGCCGCCGAGGCGTTGGCCATCACCTCGACCGCGCTCAATCGCCGGATCCCTGGCCATGGAGCAGGAGCTGGGCGTGCCGATCTTCGAGCGGCTGCCCCGAAGCAGGGGCGATACCCGGCTGTCCACGGCCTGGCGAGATCTGATCCAGCACGTGCGCTCGCAACTCTCTGATACTGGAGAGGTAAAGTCGCGAAAGATTGCGGACCTGTCTGGCGGGCGTGCGCCGCGGCCACATCTCGATTGCCTGCTCGCAGGCCGTGCTGCCGTGTTCCTGCCCGAGCAGATCGCGCTGTACCGCCGCGAGCATCCGGCCGTCGCCGTCGGTCTACCGGCGCGACCGCGAGGCCGCAGAGCAGGCAGCGCTGGTCGACCGCACCGCAGAACCTCGCGCGCTGGTCTTCCAGGCCGGTACGACTATCCGAGTTCGAAACGCTGCTTGCGGTGCAACTTAGCCACATCCGTAGCACCTTGATGCCTCAACGGGCATCCGCTGGCACAGGCAGGACCGCTGCGGCTGCGCGATTGCCTGCGCTATCCAGATCGCCATGCCGACCCATCTTTCCCCAGGTGCGCAGCGTTCTCTGACGCGGCCGTGCTGCGATCGTCGATCAAGCTGCGGCCGCGCCGTCAGATCGGACAGCTTCGAGAGTTCCTGCGCCACTACGCGCGCCAGGACGGCACCATCCGGCTTCCAGAATTCCACGATCGGCATATCGTCGGGAGCGAAGGCCGGCCGGGACGTCCCAGCCGACCCATCGATCACCGCGACGTGCCGCCCGGCGATCTCTATCTGTGGACCCCCTGCGCGGCCGTTCCACCACCCTATTGCGGTCAGCCGCTGCGCGGCACGCAGATGTCCGCCGCTTCTCGCCACCATGTTCGAGGAAGCGCAGCCCCGCTAACTTCGGGCCCGGGTGTGGCAGCGTCATCGTTGTCAGCAAGCCCGGAGATCGCTCGGAACCAGACGGAAGCAGACGGATGCGACCGCACTCAGCGGGTGCGGGAACGCTCTCATGCCCAGATCCCTGGGCATGCCCGGCGCGCACATGTGCCACGCCCGGACACGATCTATTGCCCGCTTTCCCGCGTGGCTTGTCCCTGAGGCGGTGGAATCATCGTCCAACTTGCGGGTGCCTGAGCCCGCTCCCACGAGGAGAGCCGCCTTGGGTCGGGAAATCCGGATCGAAGTTCACGCGCTTTTCCGCCTTCTATTCTCGCCGCTGATCGCCACCATGGCCGGCGGCTTCCTGAAGGCAGGAGGGGCTGGAGGCGCAAGCATTCGGTCTCGGCGCCCGGCAAATCGGCCATCGCCGGCGCTGCTCGCACGGCTCGGTGCACGTGGCGCAGTCGGCGCCATCCCAGGGCTTCGCCCGCTCGAGCAGGGCAAGCAGCCCGCCCGCCCTGCACTTCGCCCAGATCAACGAGAAGGACGGCTTCTTCCTGACCGGCCGCGCGCCGGATCCGGCCTTCACCTGGGACAAGCTCAAGGGCCAGCAAGTGCATCGTCGACCACGGCGGCCAGCCGATGGCCATGTTCAAGTACGCCTGCTTCAAGCGCGGCCTCGACTTCACAAGCGATCGCGGCCATCGATGCCGGCACCACCGACAAGATGATCGCGGCCTTCCGCAAGGGCGAGGGCGACTTCATCCACCTGCAGGGCCCGGCGCCGCAGCAGCTCTGAGCACGACGGCGCCGGCCACATCGTCACCGCGCTCGGCGATGCCATCGGCCCCTGCGCCTTCTCGAGCCTGGCCGCCGACGCGCGAGTGGCTCGGCACCGACATGGCCAAGCGCTTCACGCGCGCCTACCGCAAGGCGCGCGCCTGGCTGATCGGCCACGCCCGCGGCCGAGGTCGCCAAGGCGGAGGCCGCCCTTCTTCCCGGATATCGACCCGGCGGTGCTCACCGCCACCATCGCCTACCTACCAGAAGCTCGGCAACTGGACGCCCGCACGTCGGAGATCACCCGCCCCGCCTTCGAGGCCACGCTCGACATCTTCCAGCACGCCGGGCTGATCACCAAGCGGCACAGCGTACGAGGACGTCGTTGCGACAGCCGCCTGCCTAAGGGCGTGGGGCAGCAACAGAGGCGTCAGCCGCATTGCGCGCGTCGTGTGGCAGCAGTCGGCGCAATGCGGCTGCCGCGTCATTGCGCGCGCTACCAGAGACCATCGCGAGCAGAGCATATGACTGAGACCGATCGGCTGGATCGGCGTCGGCAGCATGGGCCACCGCATGAGCCGGCACCTGGTGGCGGCCGGCCACCCGCTCGTCGTCGCCGACGCGATGAGCACGGAGCGCGCCGCCGCCGGACGCCAAGCGCGCCAAGAGCAACGCCGAGGTCGGCGGCGCGTGCCGAGACCATCATCCTCTCGCTGCCCGACGGCAACGTCAGCGAGGCGGTGGCGCGCGAGATCGCAGCGCGCCTCGCCGCGCAGGTGAAGACCGTCATCGACACCTCGACGATCGGCATCAAGGCGGCGGAAGCCGTGGCGGCCATCCTCACCGCAGCCGGCATCGACTTCGTCGACGCGCCGGTGTCCGGCGGCACCGCCGGCGCCGACAAGGCAACGCTCGCCATCATGCTGGCCTGCCCCGCGCGGCAGACCTACGAGCGCTTCGAAGCCGCTGATGAGCCTGATGGGCAAGCCGTTCTATGCGGGCCGCAAGGCGGGCCAGGGCCAGGCCGTCGAAGCTGCTCAACAACTTCCTGTCGGCCACGGCGCTGGCCGCAACCTCGGAGGCGATCGCCTTCGGCACCAGCCAGGGCATCGAGATGAAGACCATCCTCGACATCGTCAACGCCTCCACGGGCCGCAACTCGGCGACCGACGACAAGTTTCCCCGCCGCATCCTGCACATGGCCGCTACGATGCCGGCTTCACGGCCAAGCTGCAGCTCAAGGACATCCAGCCTCTACCTGAGACAACGCCCGCGCCGCCGGTATCACCGACGAAGTCGCCAGCGTGGTGGTCGACGTGTGGGAGCAGATGGACGCAGACATGCCCGGCTCCGACATTACTGAGATGTATCCCTTCACGCAGAAGGGACGAAAGAAGCCTGCGGCGTAGCCCCTAGAGCGGAAGGGCGGTTGGCCACCTCGGTGGCGGGCCTCTGCCCTGCCGGTTTGCGCGGCACGACTGAGGGATGGAGCGCTTTGCAGAGAAGAGTGCCAGTCTCGACAACGGCATCGTCGCCAAGTCCCAAGCCCTCGGCGCCAAGCTCGGCAAGGCGACCGGGCGGTGGGCCGCGCAAGGCCGCTCCGGCGGGTCGCGCCTGCTCCGCTCAGGCCCGCCGGCTGGCCGAGCAGCGCGGCGTCAGACTCGGCCTGCGCCGCGTGCACCTCATCATGTTCGGCCTGGCGATCACGTCGTCCCGGTCCTGCTCTTCAGCGCCATCATCCTCCATCGCTCACGCTCTCAGAGCGCGCCTCCAACGAGCGGCGCGCGCTCGCCATTGCCCGCGCACTGAGCGCCGACGTCGATCGCGAGATCACCGCGCGATCATAACCACGCTGGAGGCGCAGCCTCACCGGCGCTGGCCACCAAGGATTTCATGGCGTTCCGCGTGCAGGCGCTGGAGGCGTTGCGCTCGCGTCCATCCTGGAACGTCGTGCTCATCGACGCCACGCGCCAGCAACAGGTCAACACGCGCCTGCCGTTGGGAGCGCGCGCCAGTCAGCGAGGCCGAGCCACCTGTCACCGATATCGTCCGGCAAACCGGGCAGCCCTACATCACGGATCCGTTCGCCGGCACGGTCGCGCGCCGTCTGATATTTGCGGTCAGCGTGCCAGGTGCATGTCGGCGACGGCATTCCCTATGCGCTGATCATGTCGCTGGATCCGGAACGGCCTGGCCGAGCTGCTGCGGACGCCCGGGCTGCCGACATGGCTGGCTCGCGGCCGTGGCGGACCGCAAGAACGTCAACATGGCGCGCTCGCATCAGTCAGCGGATCGCTTCATCGGTCCAGCCCGTGCCGGGAATGGCTGCGCCAATGCGGCAATCGCGCCGAAGGCGTCGTCACCACCACCGACTTCCAGGGCCAGCGCTCGCTGCCGAGGCCTTCCACTGGTCAGGTGACCGGATGGTGGATCGCCGCCTGGGCGCCGCTGTGTCAGAGTCGAAGCGCCGCTGCGGCAGGCCTGGAACGCAGCTTCCTGTTTGCAGGCGCGACGCTTCTCGGCCTCGCTTCTGCCTGGCGCGTCGGCATCGGCAGCCAGCCGCATATGGGCGGGGCCGATAGCCGGCTTTGATGCCCGGGCGTGGGCGCAGGCTTGGCCCACAGCTGCAAGCCCGTTCAGCCGCTGTCGACTGCACTGCGCCAGGCCGACCGAGCTGTCGCTGTGGTGCTGTCAGCCAGCGCCGCCAAGGGCTACGGGCGAGGACCGAGGCGCGGGGACGTCTGGCCACCATCGTGTCCTCGTCACCCAACGCCATAGGTCAGCCAATCGCCGGACGGCATCATCCGCACCCCCTGGAACGCGGCCGCCGAACGGCTGTTTCGGCTTTACCAGGCATCCGAGGTGACCGGCTGGCAGATCGGCGCGCATGTTTTACATACTGGCGGGCAACAGTCGAGTTCAGCCGGCATCATCGCCGAGTCCGCTCCCGGCACGGCGGTGCATCGCGACGCATTGCAACGTCGACACAAGGACAGCCATCTGATCACGACGATGTCTATCGGCGTGGCACCGATGTACGACGACGCCGGTCGCGTGGTCGGCATCTCCTCGATCGTGAAAGCGACATCGGCGAGCGCAAGGCGCGCGAGGAAGCAAATCGAGTTTCACTGGTGCGAGCTGTCATCGCTCCAGAACCTGCTGGCAGCTGGTGCAGGCGATTGCCGGGCGAGACCGGCGCTACAGCGACGGCCTGGACAGGATTCAGAACGCGCTTCTCGCAGCGCCTGCACGCCGTGGCGCGAGCCCCAGGACCTGCTGGTGGCCGCAACTGGGAAGGCGCGCAGCTCACCGATCTGGTCCGCTCGCCAGTTAGCTCCGTTCACCGAGGGACGTCTCGACGCGTATCGAGGATGAGGCGGCCCCGAGCTGGACCTGCGGCCCGACGCAGGTTTCACAGCCTCACGCCTGGCGCGCTGCATGGGCTCGCCACCAGCGCCGCCAAGTACGGCGCCTGTGATGCAGTGCCCGACGGTCGTGTGGCGGTCGATTGGGAGAGAGGTTGCCGACCTTGGCGAAAGAGCCGGACGACCTGCCGCTTTCGCGCAGAGCTGGCGCGAGCATGGCGGACCGCCGGTCCGCCACTCCGGACCGCAAAGGCTTCCGGTGCGTCGTCATCGCCGACATGAGTCGGCAGCGCGCTGCTTGCGGCCGTGGCCGCAGCTCCTGTTTGAGGTAGCGGGGTGCGCTGGAGCTGGATGTGCCGGCTGCCAGCGTCATAAAGGCCGAGGTGAGGTCAGCCCAGCTTGCCCCGGCCCCGCAAGGACGACGACGGATAGCGATTCGCTGGCAATCGACAGCCTTTCGGCCTACATCAAAGTGATTCAATCCAGGGCGATCCTGCTCTAGAGTAGGATGATCGTTCTGGATGGAAGCACTTCGGCTTCCACCGGGGCAGTGAAAGCTCGCACTCTACACTCAAGAGATAGAGCAGGATTCACGCTTCGGCCGCCATCGTATCGGTCAGAGCAGGGTGATTCAATCCGAAGCGATCCTGCTCTAGTTGTTGGGCTTCGGAGCCGCTTGGTATTTGACGCACGCGAGGGGCCAGCACCGTTGCAGCCGAAGCCCGGAGGACTACGACTTACGAGCTCGACGAGGCGCTGAGCGCCGGTGGTCGGCATCCGCACGATCATCCCCGGCGATGCCTTCACGGCCGAGATCGCTCGGCACCGAGCGGGCCGGCCACGGCGTCCTGATCCGCAGCGACGGGATCGTGCTCACCATCGGCTACCTGATCACCGAGGCCGAGACCGTCTGGATCAGCCTCGGCGGCGGCCGCGTCGTTCCGGGCCACGTGCTGGGCTTCGACCAGGAAAGCGGCTTCGGCCTGGTGCAGGCGCTGGCCCGCCTCGATCTGCCGTCCTGCCGCTCGGCCGCTCGAGCGATGCCGAGATCGGCGATGCGCGTCGTGGTCGGTGGCGCGGGCGGGCGGCAACGCGGTCGGTGGCGGCGCGCATCATCGCCAAGCAGGAGTTCGCCGGCTACTGGGAGTACGTGCTGGACGAGGCGATCTTCACGGCGCCGGCGCATCCCAACTGGGGCGGCACGGCGCTGATCGGCCCAGGCCGGCGACCTGCTCGGCATCGGCTCGCTGCAGATCCAGCAGGCGGTGCCACCGCCAGACCAGGCAGGGCGATGACGCCAACATGATCGTGCCGATCGACCTGCTGAAACCGATCTTCGACGACCTCGATCACCATCGGCCGGCCCAACCGCCCGGCGCGGCCGTGGCTCGGCCTCTATGCCACCGAGATCGGGCAACACCGTCGCCAGTACTGGGGCTGGCAGGCCGCGGGCCGGCGCAGCAGTCGGACTTGCGCACCGGTGACATCATCATGGCCGTGGCCGGCACGCAGGTGAAACGGGCTCGCCGAGCTTTTCCGCCGCGTCTGGTCGCTGGGGCGAGCCGGCGTCGATGGTCCCGCTGACGATCAATCGCGACGGCAAGACCTTCGAGGTCAGTGTCCGTTCGGGCGATCGCCGCCGCTACCTGAAGGGTCCGGTCCTGCACTGACGGGAAGCGGGCACTCACCCGTCATCCTGGCCCGCGAGATCGCGCTGAGCCGGGACCTTTTCGTGAGCCTGTGCGTGCGGCAGATCCCGGACGAGTCTCGCCTCGGGCTCGACTTCCGGGATGACAGGTTCAGCAAGGGCTCAGGACTTGGACGGCACAGCACGCGCGCGCATCGTTGGCGCGCGCTTTGATGATCTCGGGCGTGCGCGGGTCGGCGTCCTTGCGCGCGAATTGCCCGCGCAACCAGCCAGTAGATCACGCGCGCCGACGAAGCCCATGGTCAGAAAGGCCACCAACGCGTAGTTGTTGACGATGCTCGCCTGCGCTCCGCCTTCGCTCAATGTACTGCGCGAGGAAGCCGAGGCCGGCGATGACTATGCCCAACCACGGCGTAGTAGGTCCAATGCGCCAGACGGCGCCCCACTCGCCGATCGCCGCGCCGATCAGGGCCAAGGGCGCCGCGAACACCGCGCTGTGCGTCGCCGCGAACAGGGCCAGCAGGCCGTTGGCGCTCAGCGCATCCGTGATGGCGTTGGACGGCGTATTTGCCAACTCGACCGGCGTGGTGACAAACAGAACGATGGTGAGGCCGGCCGCAAGGCGGGCAACCACGAACCCGAACACAACTCTGATCACACGCCCCAGCATGTCCGCCCCGTGACGAGTCTTGACAGCGGCTATCAATCTACACGCTGAGCGCCATTGAATTCAATTGGACTTTTTAGATTGGCGCCATCAGGCGTTCCGACCCGCCACCACCCAATACACGAAGCCACACGGCAAAGCCGGCCGTGGCCAGCACCTGCCAGACCGCGGGCGACAGCTCCAGGATGCCGCTTGGGTGACCTATGCGGGTCAGCAGCGGCACGACGGCCAGCGCCGCTCCGCCCCCAATGACGTAGTAGAAGGCGCCACGGATGCGGGCCACCTCCCCAATGATCACCAGCAGCAGCGCCGGCAGCAGGGTCTGCACCGACACTGAGTTGCACCGCCAGCGTGAACAGATCGAAAGCGGCCCCGATCGGCGGCTCGTCCGAGCGCATGCCGGTCAATCGCCTGAACGATACGCTCCTGCCCCAGCGAGATGATCACCAATAGCGTCGCCGCTGCCGCAACCAGGAAGGCGATCGGCAGCAAGATGACCCGTCCCAACGCTCGCAGCATGGCTCCCCCAGAGAGACTGTGTTTCTCGACCCAAACATGTACTTCCCGCTGTCATCCTCGGGCTTGGTCCGGGGATCCAGCCATCCACAAACGCCGGAGCAAGCGGTTGGATGGATGGTCGGGACAAGCCCGACCATGACAAGCCGGGCAGGCAGCCACACAACTCAGAGCGATACTGCGCTCGCTGGCGCGCAGCTTCAAGCTTTCCGACTTTAGTTGGCCGCACGCCGCCATGATGTCGCGCCCGCGCGGCGTGCGCACCGGGCTGGCATAGCCGGCGCGGTTCACCACCTCGGCGAAGCGCTCGATCTGCTCCCAGTCCGAGCACTCGTGCGCCGTGCCGGGCCAGGGATTGAACGGGATCAGGTTGATCTTGGCCGGAATGCCGGCGAGCAGACGCACCAGCGCCTTGGCGTCGGCAAGGCTGTCGTTGACGCCCTTCAGCATCACGTACTCGAAGGTGATGCGCCGCGCGTTGGACAGGCCCGGATAGGTGCGGCAGGCGGCCATCAGCTCGGCGATCGGATACTTCGCGGTTGATCGGCACCAGCTTGTCGCGCAGCTCGTCGCGCACCGCGTGCAGCGAGATCGCCAGCATGGTGCCGGCCTCTTCGCCCCAGCGCGGAATCTCCGGCACCACGCCGCTGGTCGAGAGCGTAATGCGCCGCTTCGACAGAGCGAGGCCGTCGCCGTCGGCAGCGACGCCCATGCGCCTCGCGCACGTTGTCGAAATTGTAGAGCGGCTCGCCCATGCCCATCAGCACGACGTTGGTGATCTTGCGATCCCCATCCGGGATGAGCCCGCCATCGCCTGGCCCCGCCGCGCGCCGGCCAGTCGCCAATGCGGTCGCGCGCCAGCAGGATCTGGCCGACGATCTCCTGTGGCTCGAGGTTGCGCACCAGCTTCTGCGTGCCGGTGTGACAGAACGAGCAGGTGAGCGTGCAGCCGACCTGGCTCGAGATGCACAGCGTGCCGCGATCGGCCTCGGGGATGTAGACCGTTTCGATCTCCGGGGCGCGCGCCTCGCGTCCGCGCTTGGGCAGCCGCAGCAGCCACTTGCGCGTCCCGTCGGTCGACACTTGCTCGGTGACGATCTGCGGGCCGCTCGAGCGTGAATGCCGCCTGCAGCTGCGCGCGCACGTCTTTCGACACGTTCAGCATGTCATCGAACGACGTAACGCCGCGCGCGTACAGCCAGCTCCACAACTGGCCGACGCGCATCCTGAGCTGCTTGTCGGGAACCCCGATCGAGGCCAGCGCACCCTTGAGCCCTTCGCGGCCAAGGCCGGCCAGCGACGGCTTGGGCGTCAGCTGCTGCTGCGGGGCGGGAGTGTCCAGTATGGCGGTCATGGGTGCGATCGGGCCGGATTCGGCCTCTATTTAGGCGCCCCAGCCCCGTGTGTCATCCCATCCCTGCATGGCGCGTGCCGCTCGTCCTTCGACAAGCTCAGGACTGGGTCGCACCACCGCCGGCTCCGTTGCGGCGTTGCCTCCCTTCCGGTACTGGCTCTATCCGGGTACTGGTTCCAGCCCCTTGCTCGCTCAACCCCCGTCCTGAGCCTGTCGAAGCACGCCTCGCAAAATGCCTCAGCCTGCGCAAGCGCGCATCAGGACCCAGCCACGATTACCATTGCGCGAAGGGGCCGCAGATCCCGGCTCCGACCTGCCGTCCGGCCGGGATGACGGGTATGGCCGTCACCGTGGGGAGAGGGAACGCAGATCAGGCCGGCTTCGGATGAAACCTGCGGATGCCGAGATAGGTCAGATACACGAACACCAGCAACCCCAGCGTCTGCGCGATCAGGAACGGCGGCTCGGACTGGGTCGGCGCCAGGGGCTGCAGGAAGGAAACCTTCAGGAACAGCTGCACGATCAATACGAATACATTGAGCCACAGCGCCAGCACGGTGGTGATGACATAGATCCAGCGCCAGGCGCCGGCCATGTGGAAGGCTATAGCGGGCCAAGATGGCGATCGCTAGCACCGCCAGCGAGATGAAGCCGGTGTAGTGCGACGGGCAGCAGCCGCTCGAACGGAAAGCCGAAGCCCGTCACGCTGGTCAGCCCGGTGGTCCACAGGAACAGCGACGTCCAGGCGTCAGGCCGCTTATCCTGCAGCATGCCAGCCACCACCACCAGCCCGGCCACGATCGCCACCAGGCTGATGATCACGTGCGCGGTCGTGTACGTGGACAGTGATATCCCGAATACCATGACGCCCCTCCCTGCAATCCCCACGGAATAGTAGCTTCCTTTGAGTGGAAACCACAAACCCACGTGTCATCCCCGTGCTTGGCACCGGGATCCAGCCATCCACAAGCGACAGAGCAAGCTGATAGTTGGATACCGGGGACAAGCCCCGGTACGACAGCGACCTACAGGATGAACTTGCTCAGATCGGCGTTCTTGGCGAGTCGCCGATCCGCCCGCGCACGTAGGCGGCATCGATCCGGATGCGTGCTCGCCGCCCTTGTCGGCGGCCTCGAAGGAAATCTCGTCCAGCACCCGCTCCATCACCGTCTGCAGACGGCGGGCGCCGATGTTCTCGACCGTCGAGTTGACCTGCGCGGCGATGTCGGCCAGCGCATCGATGGCATCGTCCGTGAAGGCCAGCGTCACGCCCTCGCGTCGCAAGCAGCGCCACGTACTGCTTGATCAGGCTTGCTTCCGGCTCCGTCAGGATGCGCCGCAAATCCTCCGACCGATCAGCGGCTTCAGCTCCACGCGGATCGGCAGGCGGCCCTGCAGCTCGGGCAGCAGGTCGGATGGCTTGGCCTGATGGAAGGCGCCCGAGGCGATGAACAGCACGTGATCGGTCTTCACCGGCCCGTACTTGGTCGACACGGTGGTGCCCTCGATCAGCGGCAGCAGGTCGCGCTGCACGCCCTCGCGCGACACGTCGGCGCCGACGCGTCCGGCCTCCGAACGCGCGCAGATCTTGTCGATCTCGTCGAGGAAGACGATGCCGTCGTTCTCGACGCTCTTGATGGCCTCCTGCACGATCTGGTCCTGGTCGAGCAGTTTGTCGCTCTCCTGGGCGATCAGGATGTCGTAGGCCTGCGCGACGCTGGTGCGGCGCGGCTTGGTGCGCTGGCCGAACGCCTTGCCCAGCATGTCGTTGAGGTTGAGCATGCCGACCTGCCCGCCGGGGATGTCGAAGGTCGGCAGCTGCGGGCCGCTGTCGGTGACCTGGATCTCGATCTCCTTGTCGTTCAGCTCGTTGTTGCGCAGGCGCTTGCGGAAGCTGCTCGCGCGTGGCGGGCGACGAACTCGGCCCCGACCAGCGCGTCGAGCACGCGCTCCTCGGCGTTCTTCTCCGCCTGCGCCTTGACCTCGCGGCGCTTCGTCTCGCGCACCAGGCCGATGCCGACCTCGACCAGGTCGCGCACGATCGAGATCGACGTCGCGGCCGACGTAGCCGACCTCGGTGAACTTGGTCGCCTCCACCTTCAGGAACGGCGCGCCCGCCAGCCGGGCCAGGCGGCGCGAGATCTCGGTCTTGCCGCAGCCCGGTCGGCCCGATCATCAGGATGTTCTTGGGCAGCACCTCCTCCTTGAGGTCATCGGACAATTGCTGCCGCCGCCAGCGGTTGCGCAGGGCGATGGCGACTGCGCGCTTGGCATCCTTCTGGCCGACGATGAAACGGTCGAGCTCGGAGACGATCTCGCGAGGAGAGAGAATGAGGTCATGGCGTCGATAACTGCTGAGGGTTGTCACGGATCATCAGAAGCGCGCGGCCGTCCGGGGTGTCGACCTCGCGGTCGCGGCGGAAACCCGCTTTCTCGTAGGCGCGGACGGCACGCGCGTTGGTGGGGTTGGGGTCGGTGATGACGCGGGCGTGCCGAGCCGCCAGAAGAGCGTCCACGTACGTCGCGGATGAACCCGGAACCGTGACCGCGATCCACCATGTCCGGCTCGCCGATGAACTGGTCGATACCGCGCGTGCCGGCGGATGCAGTGCCGAGACCGTTCTCCTCAGGCCCATTCTGCATGCCAATGACACTGCAGGTACGCAAGCTGCCGGGCCGCCCGCGGCGACAATGAACTGGTCCATGGCCGGCTCGTCCAGGTCCTCGCGGACCAATTCGAGTTGCTCCGGCGGGTCGCCCCACCACTCTTGCAACGTGCGGCCGCGTCAGCCAGGCTCGCACCATCGGCAGGTCGGCAGATGTCATCGCGCGGAACTCGTAGCGAGCACTCTGTCCGAACTCGAGACCCTTCGAGGTGGTCATTTGCTGCTTTCGAGCGCTTCGATGACAAGATGAGTGTTGGTGTAGACGCAAATCTCGGCGGCGATGTGCATGGCCTTGCGCGCGATCTCCTCGGCGTCGGCAGGTGTATCCATCAGCGCCTTGGCGGCCGCCAGCGCGTAGTTGCCGCCCGAGCCGATGCCCATAACGCCGCCTTCCGGCTCCAGCACGTCGCCGGTGCCGGTCAGCACCAGGGTCGCGCCCTTGTCGGCGACGATCATCATGGCTTCGAGCCGGCGCAGAAAGCGGTCCGTGCGCCAGTCCTTGGCGAGCTCGACGCAGGCGCGGGTGAAGTTGCCCCGGATACTGCTCCAGTTTGTTCTCGAGCACGCTCGAACAGCGTGAAGGCATCGGCCGTGGCGCCGGCAAAGCCGCCGATCACGTCGCCCTTGCCGAGCGAGCGCACTTTACTGCGCGTTGGCCTTGATCACCGTGGCGCCGAGACTGACCTGCCCGTCGCCCGCCACCACCACCTTGCCGCCCTTGCGGACGGTCAGGATGGTCGTACCGTGCCAGACCTGAGATGGAGCTACATCGTTCATGATCGAACCCATTGGCCGATGTCGGCGTGAACGGCGATGTAAATCAAGGGGGCCATAGTGCTGGCCTCCTATGGCAACCGGTGCTCCCGAGCTGATAAAGGCTTGGTTTCCCGCACGCAAGCAAGGCAGAAGCTCCCCGTGAAGCGGCAGGCAACCATCGATCGCTCCACCAAGGAGACGAAGATCAAGGCGACCGTCGATCTCGACGGCACCGGCGCCTATGACATCGCGACCGGCGTCGGCTTCCTCGATCACATGCTGGAGCAGCTGTCCCGCCACTCCCTGATCGACATCACGCTCAAGGCCAAGGGCGACCTGCACATCGATTTCCACCACACCACCGAGGACGCTGGCATCGTGCTCGGGCCAGGCGGTGGCCAAGGCGCTGGGCGACAAGCAGGGCATTGCCCGCTACGCCTCGCCTGCACCTGCCCATGGACGAGACGCTGACCCGCGTCGCGGTCGACGTGTCGGGGCGGCCCTACCTGATCTGGAAGGTCGCCTTCTCCGCAGTCCAAGGTCGGCGAGATGGACACCGAGCTGTTCCGCGAGTGGTTCCAGGCCTTCGCGCAGAACGCCGGCATCACGCTGCACGTCGAGATGCCTGTACGGCGACAACAACCACCACATCGCCGAGACCTGCTTCAAGGGCCTCGCCCGCGCTCCTGCGCGAGGCCGTCGCCATCGACCCGCGCCAGGCCGGCCGCGTGCCACCGACGAAGGGCTCACTGTAACGCTCGCCCGTAGATTGCCATCGGTCCGACCAACCCGCTCCTGGGAGCCCGTCGAAGGGCGGATCAATCCGGCGCGCCGTGCTCGAGCAAGCTCAGCACCAGGTGGTGCTGGCCACGCATTGCACCCCGGCCTGAGCCTGTCGAAGGGCGGATGAGTCCCGCCCAGCCGTGCTCGACAGGCTTCGCGCACTAGGGGGCGAGGTCTGATGTGACGGTGTATGCACTTGCGCTTCGCCACTGCGCCACCGCACATTACCGCGGCATGCCGAACGACACCCCTCGCCACCGCGCAAAACCCCGCTGCCATCGTCGATGCCCCTGGCGCGCACCGCCCGCAAGCAACCGCACGCCCCGTGGCGACGGCAGCATGGTGTGGCGCGTGTGGGGCACCGGCGAGCCGCTGCTGCTCTTCCACGGCGGCACCGGCTCGTGGACGCATTGGATCAAGACCATCCCGGTGCTGGCGCCGCGCTTCGAGTTGATGGGTGCCCGACATCCCAGGCCTCGGCGACTCGGCCATGCCGCCGGAACCCCACACGCCTTCCAGCATCGCCGACGCCGCGGCGGCTGGCGTCGACCAGCTATTTCCCGCCAACACGCGGCTGCGCCTGCACCGGCTTCTCATTCGGCGGCCATATTGCCGGCCTGCTGGCCGAGCTGCCGCCCCGACCGCCTCGTGAGCCTCGACCCTGGTCGGCGTGGGCCGGGCCTCGGGCTGGCGCGCCGATCCGCGCGCGCCTTCGCCAAGACGCGCACCGGCATGAGCCCTGCCGAAGTGGCCGCGCTCTACCGGCAGAACCTGAAGTCTTGATGTTCGCCGACCTGCGCAACATCGACCCGCTTGCTGTTCATCTGCAGATCGAGAACGTGCGCAGAGCCCGCTTTCGCAGCCGCGGCTTCGCGGGCGCACCGACGAGCTGGGCGCGTGCGCTGGCTGACGTGCGGGCACCGGTCGCCACCATCTGGGGCACGCTGGTCGCCATCGCCCGCCCGTCGCTGCAGGGCGCGCCTCGACGTCCTGCGCCGCCATCACCCCGAGCTAGACGTGCGCCTGATCGAGGGCTCCGGCCACTGGGTCATGTACGAAGCGGCTGACCAGTTCAACGCCGCGTTCCTGGAACTGCTGTAGACTCAAAGGATTGCGCCCTGAGCGGGCAGGTTCTCGCGCAACCCGCACCAGGTCCTTACAATGGCGCTCTCTCAGCGAAGGGGGCGCTGCATGCCAAACCTGCCGCCATTGGGCTTTGCCGCGCTGCTGCTCGCAACGCTGGGCGCCGTCGCAACGCCCGCCGCAGCGGGCTGCGGCGAGAGTCGTGACTCTGGCCACGCACGGCAGCTCCAAGACGTCCTACAGCCTCGCCATGCCGGCCGAGCGCTATCCGGCGATCCGATCGCCCTCGTGCTGCTGGCCGGAGGCAGCGGCTTCATCGATCTTGGCGCCGACGGCTGCCCGCGCCGCGCTGGTCGGCAACTCCCCTGGTGCGTGCCCGTCCGCTGTGGAACGGCCAGGGCTTTGCCACCGCGCTGGTCGATGCACCCACCGGCTATCACGGCGAGGACGGCCTCGGCGGCTTCCGCCTGTCCGTGCAGCACTGCAGCCGACCTCGGCAGAGGTGATCGCCGACGTCCGCCGCCGCACCAACATGCGCCGGTCTGGCTGGTGCGGCACCAGCCGGGGCGCCATCTCGGCCGCCAACGCGGCGGCACGTCTCGGCAAGGCACGGAGGCGCGGACGGCCTGGTGCCGACCTCTGCGGTCACGGTAGGCAATCCCGGCGGGCGCAAGCGTGGGTGGCGCCAGACCGTGTTCGACGTTGCGCTCGAGAGCATCACCATGCCGGTGCTGGTCGTCGCACACGCATCGGACCGCTGCATCCGCACTCCGCCCAGCAGCTGCTGGCCGCATCGCCGCCCGCACCCGCGCCAGCGCGAGCAAACCGTCAAGTAACTGGCGGGTCCTGGCGGCGGCGGCTCGGGCCTGAGGCTTGCGAAGGCAAGACACCGCACGGCTTCCTTGGCCAGGACGACGGAAGTCGCCGCTGGCATTGCCCGCTTCAGTGCGCGGCGGCACGTATCAGGATCTTCCAACCCTGATCAAATCGCCGCCAGCAGCAACTACCCAGTGCTGAGCCCCTCGAGCACGGCATTGGCGGAGCTCATTCGCCCTTCGACACGCTCGGGGCTGAGGGCGATGCCTCTCAAGTGGAACTGCCAGAACTCTGAGAGCTGGCCCTCGCCGGCCGGCACCACCAGCCGGCGCGAGCCCTGGCATGTCGAGCCTACAGCCCAGCCGGCGTGCGTACCAGTCGGAGTGCGACACCGTCGCAGGCAACGCAGCGGAAAATAGCACCCATGGTGCCGCCAGTGACTCCGCGCCGCGACCCACCTCGCCGACCGCCCCGCACTCGGCGCACGTGAAGCGCGCCACCGTCACGTCGAGCGCGAACAGCTCGCGCAATAAGCCGGCGGCGGCATTGCCGTCGAGTGCCGACGCTACGCCCTGGATCTGCGCTCTGTCTGGTGCCTCGATCGCGCAGATGCCCGATGCCGAAGCGCGCCCGGGCTCAGCGTGCGTTGCGTGCCGCCGCGTCGATGTGCGCGGCGAGGCTGTCGTCGATGCCGAGCCGGCTCGGCCAGCGCTGCCAGGAATTCGTGCTCCTGGTCGCGTATCGGCGTCAACGGCGAGGCGCGCCGCAGTGTAGATCTTCGCCGCCTTCCTCCGGCGATGAGCAGGCATCGGCCAGCTCATCGACGGTTGCCGGCTTCTGCCAGCTCGCGCGTAAAGAACTGCGCGCGTCGGCGTCGTAGGGTCGCCTGTTGCCGAAGCCGCTCAGGATCTTCCGTTCTGCTCGGCCGCATCGATGCGGCCATCCGCGGCGGCTGCGGCGATCATGGCGCCGCAGCAGCAGCGTGATGCCTGATCGCTGGTAGGCGGCTTCGGCCTCGAAGCCTGAGCCACCCGGCGCGGCGAGCAGAGCCTGCGGCGCTCCGGCCTTGGCGCCCGTCAGCGGCGGCTGTCCCTGCTGATAGTTCTGGTAGGCCTTGTAGGCGAGGCCGCCGGATCAGCGCGAGACCGCCGAGCTTGATGGCGCTGCCGGCCAGCGAACGGCCGGCGCCGGTGCCGAGGATCAGCGCGCCGAGCCCGCCGAGCGCGGCGCCCGCGCCCAGTTTGTTGTTGGCGAGCAGCTCCATGATCTGCGCCACCAGCTCGTCCGGCGAACGGCCGGTCAGCTGGCCCGCAGCCTCGCGCGCGCGGTCGGACACGCCGGTGGCCCGATCGACGCGGCCGGCGCCTTCGCGCACACCGGCGGTGGCCTGCCCGAACACTCTGGCCGAGGATGTCGGCTATGCCACCTGGCTGCGCCGGCCTGCTGCCTGCAGCTTCGCCGAGGATCTCGCCCAAGCCCGCCGCCGCCCTGCTGCTGCAGCTTGCTCAGCAGGTCGCCCAGCGGAGTTGCCGCTGCCGGATGGCGCGCCTTCCAGGTTGCAGATTGGCCTGATTGCGCAGATGCGCCGCGACCGGCGCCGGCGTCGGGCAGGAAATTTCCGCAGCAGGTCTTCGAGGCCGCCACCCGAGGAGGCACCTGGGGCTTGCTGAGCATTGCCGCGCACCAGCGCATCGAGAATGCTCTTGGGATCGAACATGGGACGCTCCTTGAGTTGGGTCCGCCTACCTTCCCCCGATGCAGGCCTCCAGCACGCCAGGCACTGCGGGAAGATGGCGGCCGCCGCGTAGCCTTACTTTTCTCTTCCGCCTGGCGCGCTTGCACTGAGCTCGCCTCGCTCGAGTCTATTCCGCCGCCATCCGGCCATTGCTGCTGCTCGCCCGGCTGCGGCTTGGCCGTGACGGGTTCGTCGGTAGCCGCCGACGAAGCGCGAGAACACCCGCCAGGCCAGGCGGCCGATGTCGTCCATCACCGTGAACACCGCCGGCACGAACACCAGCGACAGCACGGTCGAGACGAGCAGGCCGCCGATCACCGCGATCGCCATCGGCGCGCGGAACTCGCCGCCGTCGCCGAGCGCCAGCGCCGACCGGCAGCATGCCGGCCGATCATGGCGATGGTGGTCATGACGATCGGGCGCGCGCGCTTGCGGCCGGCATCGATGATCGCCTCGGTGCGCGGCACGCCGTGCTCGCATCTCCTCGACCGCGAAGTCGACCAGCATGATGGCGTTCTTGGTGACGATGCCCATCAGCATCAGGATGCCGATCACCACCGGCAGCGCTGATCGGCATTGCCGGTGATGGCAGAGCGCCGGCGATGGCGCCGCCGATCGACAGCGGCAGCGAGACGAGGATGGTGATCGGCTGCAGGAACACTGCCGAACAGCAGCACCAGCACGGCGTAGCACCATCATGATGCCGGCGCCCATGGCCGTGGCGAAGCTCGCGAACACCTCGCCCATGATCTCGGCGTCGCCGAATCTGCCTGATGCGCATGCCGGCCGGCAGGTTCCTGGCCGCGGGCTGGCGCCAGCACGCGCTCGACGGCATTGCCGAGCGGCGTCCGGCCGACCAGGTCGGCGCCGATCACGACGCGCCGCATGCGGTCGTAGCGGTCGATCGCGGTCGGGCCCTGCGCCGAACTCGAGACGGCGCCACGGCCGACAGCGGCACCGACGCACCCGACGCGGTCGGCACCGTGCAGCGCGACTCGAGCAGCTGACCGGTCGCCGCGCGCGCTCTCGCTCGAGCTGCACGCGGATCGGCATCTGGCGGTCGCCGACGTCGAACTTGGCGAGGTTGGCGTCGATGTCGCCGATGGTGGCGACGCGCACGCGCCTCCGACATGCGCCTCCGGTCGAGACGCCGAGCTCGGCCGCGATGTCGGTGATCGGAACGACGCGCAGCTCGGGCCGGTCGAGCGTCGGCCGTCGAGACGACGTTGGCCAGCATGCCGGTATGCGCTTGGCCTCGCTTGATGCGGCTCGGCTGCTTGACGTGCGTGACGGCGCCGTCGCGTCATGCGCCGAAGCGCCAGCTGGATCGCTGCTGGCCGTTGTCGTGCAGGAACCAGAAGCGGATGTCGGGCACCGTGTCGAGCTTGGCGCGGCCGATCTCGATCCTGATCTCGGCCTGGGTACGCTTGCGCTTCGACTTTTGGCACCAGGTTGATGACCAGCGTCGGCCTTGCGCACGCCGGCTGCAGCGAGCCCAGCAGGTCGGCCGCCGATCGACGAAGACGTTCTCGACCTCGGGCACGCTCGCGCATCAGCTTGCTGGCCATCGCGTCGGTGACGGCGCGCGGTCTCGTCCATGCGCGAGCCGGGCGGCAGCTCGATGGCGAGCAGACGATGCGGCTGGCGTCCTCCGCTGGCGATGAAGCCCGACGGCAGCAGATCGAAGCTGCCGATCGAGCCGGCGAAGAAGCCAAGCCGGCCAGCGTCACCGCCATGCAGTGAAGCGCACCGACCAGCTGCACGCAGCGCGCGTATAGCCGCGCATGCATGATGCCGGGCTTCGGCTCGGCATGGCCGTGGCGCGCGCAGGAAATAGGCGGCGAGCAGCGGCGTGATGCAGCCGCGCCACCAGCAGCGAGAAGAACACCGCGACCGCGACCGTCAGGCCGAACTGCTTGAAGTACTGGCCGGCGATGCCGCCCATGAAGCTCGACCGGCACGAACACCGCGATGATGGTGCAGGTGATGGCGATGACGGCGAGGCCGATCTCGTCGGCCGCCTCGAGCGCGGCGCGGTACGGCGTCTTGCCCATGCTTGCATGTGGCGCACGATGTTCTCGATCTCGACGATGGCGTCGTCGACCAGGATGCCGGCCACCAGCGTGATGCGCGAGCAGGCTGACGAGGTTGAGCGAGAAGCCCATCATGTCGATCGCCCAGAAGGCCGGGATGATCGACAGCGGCAGCGCGATGGCCGCAATCAGCGTGGCGCGCCAGTCGCGCAGGAAGATCGAAGACCACGATGATGGCCAGGATGGCGCCCTCGATCATGCGTCTTCATGCGTCGAGTCGATAGGCGCCGAGCGTGTAGTCGACCATCGAGTCGATCAGCTTGCAGCTCGACGTCCGGATGTGGCCGTCTGCAGCTCGTCGACCTTGCGGCGCGACGTCGGCGGCGACCGTCGACGTCGCTCGCGCCCTTGGCCGCGGAGATGGCGAAGGCGACGACCGGCGAGCCGTTGCAGGACGGCGAAGGTGCGCGGCTCGGCGATGGCGTCGGTGACGCGTGCCGAGCTCGGTCGAGGCGGACCTGCGGCCGCTCGGCAGCGTGATCATGGTGGCGGCGAGGTCTTCCACCGTCTGCTTGCCGGCCAGCGTGCGGATAGCCTGCTCGCGCCCGCCGATCTCGCGCTGCCGCCGGCCAGGTCGACGTTGGTCGCTCTGCAGCTGGCGGTTGACGTCGCCCGCGGTGATGCCGAAAGCCAGCAGCCGGTCGGGATCGAGCGCGATGCGGATCTCGCGCTCAGCGCCGCCGATACGCCGGTCGATCTGCGGCACGCCTTTCACGCCCTGCAGCGCGCGGATGACGGTATCGTCGACGAACCAGGACAGCTCCTCGTGCGTCATGCCGGGCGCGCGCGACGGCATAGGTCAGGATCGGCAGGCCCTCGATCTCGATGCGCTGCACGATCGGCTCCTCGATGGTGGCGCGGCAGCTCGGCTGCGGATGCGGGCGATGGCGTCCCTTCAGCGTCGTTGAGCGCGCGGTCCTGGTTCACCTCGAGGCGGAACTCGATGGCGGTCTGCGAGGAGCCCTCGGTGACCGTGGAGGTCTGGTGCTTGACGCCCGTTCACGCCGGCGATGGCGTCCTCGATCTTCTTGGTGACCTGCACCTCGAGCTCCGGAAGGCGCGGCGCCCGACTGGTAGACGCGCACCTGCACGATCGGGATGTCGATGTTGGGAAGCGCGTGATCGGCAGCTCGGCCGAGCTGACGCAGCCGAGCGCGATCAGCACCATGAACAGCACCAGCGACGGCACCGGCCGCCGGATCGACCAGGCCGAGATGTTCCAGTTCATAGGAGACCTCGACGTTGTCGCATCCCGGCACTTGTTGCGGGGATCCAGCCATCTGCGATCGCCCGAGCAAGCGGCGCAAAGCGGATCCCATTGACAAGCGCCGGGATGAGACCACCAGTCATACGCGGTGGACTATCGGCGTCGTAGCCTGGCTTACGGTGTTGAGACGGGACCGGCCGCACCGCGTCGCCATCGCCTGAGAACGTGCCGGGCGCGCTTTACCAGGTCGCCCGGCTCCAGCCCTCCCTGACCTCGACCATCGAGGCCGCCGCCAAAGCGGTCGCGATCCTGCGCGTCTCGACGACCCTCACGCGCACAACCTGCACCAGGGCGCTTCCGTCGGGCTATAGAAGAGAACGGCCGAAGCGGGTACCGCGGGCCAAACCCTTGGCAGTCTCAATCGTGCCGCGAGACGAGCACCGACGCGCAGCCCCGCATTGTCACCGAAGATGAGTGCCACGCGAAAGCCGAGCCTGGTGGCCTTGTCGACCTCCGGCGAGACCAGCCGCACCTTGCCGGTGATGGTGCCGGGGCCGGTTACCTGCCTCCCTGGCCTTCCTTGACGTTGGACGGCGCGTCTCGATCACGCACCTCGCGGCATCAGGCTCAGGCACTCGCCATTGGCGATGCGGAGACATCGGCTCGGCAGCGCCCGCGTGAACCCACCGACACGGGCGATGCACGGCGGCTGATGATGCCGTCGGCAGGTGCCAGCTTTTACCTCGCTGCGGCCACGCCGCCACATCAGCTCACTTGTGCGCCTCGATCTGCCCTTGTCGGCTTCGGCGACCTTGAGGCCATCCTGCGCGGCCAGCAATTGGGCGTCGGCGGTGCGCGCCGGCCACCTTCGCGCTGATCATGAGCGGCCCCTCAGTATCGGCTCCGGTGCCGCCGAAGGACACCTGCTGGGGATTGTGGAATACGAAGACTGCACGCCGGTTGGCAGTTCAATTCGGGACGAGGCCACAATCTACCGCTTCGCCTGCGCAACCGCGCCAGAAGGTTCGCGTAGCGCAGAGCGTAGAGTCTGGTTTTTTGATCATCAGAACGGATCCATCTGCTACGCGCGCGGAACAACGGACGAGTGGAGTCAGTTCACCGTCGGTCTTCCTGATCTGGCCGACTCGCGATACGTCGGCAACGTACCTTCCAGCGCGCAGAATCCACATTCCGATGCCCAGAGCGCGCTTTCACAACCACCCCTCGCCTCTTCTTCGAGGATGCTGTGCAACCGTCGTTCTTCGTCAGAAGTGCACCGCAGGCAACCAGCTACAAGAACGCTGGCTGCGAATCAAAGGAGGCTCCAGGGCGGCCAAAGTTCAGCGCTACGACAACATGATTAGCCTCGCAAAATGCGTGGGGCGCGCCATCATGGGGTGGAGTCGAGGATACTGCCCAGCGCCTTCGCCGATTCGTGGTGAGCCTCGACGGATCACCATGCCTACCTTCAAGGGGGCTACCGCCTGATATTCAAAAGTCAGAAGCACGATGTGGTGCCTTGGGGACCTTGGGCGCTGAAGGCCGAGCCCGACAGGATGACACGTCCTATTCTATTCCCGACGAAGCAATACGTAATAACTTGA